>Ga0247611_10009924_pt1 | contig 11309 bp, 4 predicted proteins | sample 177DNAGHGhighgp2_FD_192422 | JGI IMG/M metagenome (GOLD analysis project Ga0247611, IMG submission 192422) | Sheep rumen microbial communities from Palmerston North, Manawatu-Wanganui, New Zealand - 1770 DNA GHGhigh gp2 | ecosystem: Host-associated > Mammals > Digestive system > Stomach > Rumen ... | reverse complement strand
CGCCATCGATGACTACACACGGGCGCTGCAGACAGACCCGCAGATGGCTGAGGCATACTACAACCGCGGACTGTGCCGCATCTTCGCCGGCGACAAGGAGACGGGCATTCAGGACCTGAGCAAGGCGGGCGAGATGGGACTCTATGCCGCCTACAACCTCATCAAACGTTATCGATAAATAGAAGAAAGACAATATACACATGATATCCGTAGAAGGACTGAAAGTCGAGTTCGGCGTCAAACCGCTATTTGCCGAGGCTAGCTTCGTCGTCAACCAGCGAGACCGCATCGCACTGGTGGGCAAGAACGGCGCAGGCAAGTCAACCCTGCTCAAGATTCTCTGTGGACAGCAGCGTCCGACGGCAGGAACGGTGAGCATACCAACCGACTGCATCATTGGCTACCTGCCGCAGGTGATGAACCTGCAGGACGCCACCACCGTGCGCGAAGAGGCACAGAAGGCCTTCGCTAACATCAGCGAGATGGCGGCACGCGTGGAACGCCTGGAACGGCAGATGAACGAGCGCACAGACTACGAAAGCGACGACTACATGCAGCTGGTAGAACGCTACACCACCGAGCACGAACGCTATATGATGATGGGCGTTGAGAGCCGGGAAGCCGATCTCGAGCGCACACTCATGGGACTGGGCTTCGAACGCACAGACCTGGAGCGCCCCACGGCGGAGTTCTCCGGAGGATGGCGCATGCGCATAGAGCTGGCAAAGATACTGCTGATGAAGCCCGACGTGCTGCTGCTCGACGAGCCCACCAACCACCTCGATATCGAGTCCATACAGTGGCTCGAGCAGTGGCTGGCACAGTCGTCGTCGGCTGTCGTACTGGTCAGCCACGACCGTGCATTCATCAACAACGTGTCGAACCGCACACTTGAGATCTCCTGCGGACGCATCATCGACTACCGCGTCAAGTACGATGAGTACGTGCTGTTGCGTCAAGAGCGCCGACAGCAGCAGCTGCGAGCCTATGAGAACCAGCAGAAGGAGATGGCCGACATGCGGGCCTTCATCGAACGCTTCCGCTACCAGGCTACCAAGGCGGTACAGGTGCAGCAGAAGGTGAAGCAGCTGGAGAAGATGGTGCCCATCGAGATTGACGAGGTTGACAACTCAGCCATGCACCTGAAGTTCCCGCCCTGCCTACGCAGCGGCGACTATCCCGTCATCTGCGAGGACGTCGGCAAGGCTTATGGCGACCACCAGGTCTTCTCCCGCGTCAACCTCACTATCAAGCGCGGCGAGAAGGTGGCGTTTGTCGGCAAGAACGGCGAGGGTAAGTCAACACTCGTCAAGTGCATCATGAATGAGATACCGTTTGACGGCAGCCTGAAGATAGGCCACAACGTGCAGATAGGCTACTTCGCACAGAACCAGGCACAGCTGCTGGACGAGCAGCTGACGGTGTTCGACACCATCGACCGCGTGGCGACAGGCGACATCCGCCTGCGCATCAAGGATATACTCGGCGCCTTCATGTTCGGAGGCGAGGAGGCCGACAAACGTGTAAAAGTGCTCAGCGGCGGAGAACGCAGCCGCCTGGCGATGATACGCCTGCTGCTGGAACCCGTCAACCTGCTGATACTCGACGAGCCCACCAACCACCTCGACATGGCATCGAAGGACGTGCTGAAGGAGGCCATACGGGCCTTTAACGGTACGGCCATCATCGTCAGCCACGACCGTGAGTTCCTTGACGGACTCGTATCGAAGGTCTATGAGTTTGGAGGTGGCAAAGTAAGGGAACATCTTGGCGGCATATACGACTTCTTGTCAAGGTTCGAGGCGACGGCGAGAAACCAGGAGACGTCGAGATACGAGATACGAGGTGCGAGGTACGAAAATACCTCAAACCTTATTGTGACAGCAGACAATTCTCGAACCTCGAACCTCGAACCTCGAACCTCGAACAAACAGAGCTACGCCGAGCAGAAGGAACAGCGCAAGCAGCTGAACAGAGCCGAGAAGGCCGTCAAGGACAGCGAGCGCAAGATAGAGCAGATGGAACAGCGCATGAAGGAGCTCGATACGCTGCTCTGTGACCCTGCCAATGCCTCAGACATGACGCTGGTCACCGAGTACACCGACATCAAACGGCAGCTCGATGCCGAGGTGGAACGCTGGGAGGAACTCTCGGAGAAACTGGAACAACTACAGAATACATAAACTATTAAACGCATAATATGGAAATTAAGAACATTGCAATGACGATGGCTATGACAGTGATGTCGATGACATCGATGGGGCAGGAACCCCTGAAGTCGGGCATTAACCTGGCCGACATGGACACCAGTGTGAAGGCTGGAGACGATTTTTACCAGTATGCCTGCGGCGGATGGATGAAAGCCAACCCGCTACCCGCTGCCTACTCGCGCTATGGCTCCTTTGACCGACTGGCAGAGGACAACAACAAGCGCATCAACGGTATCCTGAAGGAACTGCAGGAGAACACCTACAAGGAGGGTACCACCGAGCGTAAGCTGAGCGACCTCTACAAGCTGGCGATGGATTCCGCACGCCGCGAGCGCGAGGGTGTGGCACCGGTCATGCCGCTGCTGAAACAGCTGGAGGCTGCCAAGACGATTGCACAGCTGAATGCCGTGCAGCTGACAATGGCACCTTACGGCGACACGCAGTTCTATCGCGCAGGCATGGGCGCTGACGAGAAGAACGCTTCGCAAAACATCCTCAGCGTCAGCCAAGGCGGACTGACACTCGGACAGAAGGACTACTATCTGGAGAACGACGAGGCAACGGTGAAAATCCGCGAGGCCTACAAGAAGCACATCGTGCGCATGTTCCAGCTGTTCGGATTCTCCAAGAGTGCTGCCACGAAGAAGATGCAGAACGTGTGGAGCGTGGAGCTGGCGCTGGCAAAGGTGTCGAAGAGCCGTACGGAACTGCGCGACCCGCAGGCCAACTACAACAAGACGACACTGGCCGACTTCAAGAAGCAGTACCCGCACCTGCGCCTCGAGGAGGTGATGAACGCACAGGGATTGAAGTCGGAATTCATGCAGGAACTGGTGGTGGGACAGCCGGCATTCATGGCTGGCGCCGAAGCGCTGTTTGCCAAGATGAAGCCTGCCGTCTACCGCGACTACATGGAATGGGGGGTCATCACCGGTGCCGCTGGCTTGCTGACTGACAAGGTGCGCCTGGAGAACTTCGATTTCTTTGGCAAGACACTCTCGGGACGCAAGGAGGAGCATCCGCTGTGGCGCCGCGCTACCAGTCAGGTGCAGGGCGTCATGGGACAGGTCCTCGGCAAGATATACGTCGAAAAGTACTTCCCCGCTGCTGCCAAGGAGCGCATGCAGAAGCTGGTGAAAAACCTGCAGATAGCCCTCGGCGAACGCATCGCCGCACAGGACTGGATGGACGACTCCACGAAGGTGAATGCCCTGCTGAAGCTCAGCACGTTCTACGTCAAGGTGGGCTATCCTGACAAGTGGATCGATATGTCGAAGCTGACAATCGACTCTGAAAAATCTTACTATGAGAATATGCAGGAGTGTGCTAGGTTCTGGAACGAGTACTACATTGACCACACGGCAGGAAAACCCGTTGATATCGAGGACTGGTACATGACACCGCAGACGGTGAACGCATACTATAACCCTACCACGAACGAAATTTGCTTCCCTGCTGGTATTCTGCAAGTTCCGTTCTTCGATATGACGGCTGATGATGCTTTTAACTATGGTGCCATCGGCGTGGTTATCGGACATGAGATGACACACGGCTTCGATGACCAGGGACGCCAGTTCGACAAGGATGGAAACATGCACGACTGGTGGAAGGAATCAGATGGAAAGAACTTTACAGAGAGAACAGACAAGTATGCTGACTTCTTCTCACAGATCAGCGTGCTGCCCGACCTGAAGGCCAACGGACGACTGACGCTCGGTGAGAACCTGGCAGACCACGGCGGACTGCAGGTGGCATTCGCCGCATTCAAGAACGCTACGAAGAACCGCCAGCTGCCGGTCATCGACGGACTGACGCCCGAACAGCGTTTCTTCCTGGCCTATGCCGGCGTGTGGGCGGGCAACATCACGGAAGCCGAGATACGCAACCGCACAAAGAGTGACCCCCACTCGCTGGGCAAGTGGCGCGTTGACGGGGCACTGCCGCATATTGACATGTGGTACGAGGCCTTCGGCGTGAAAGAGGGTGACAAGATGTTCATCCCCAAGGAACAGCGTCTGCAGCTTTGGTAAATGGGAAGCGAAAACCTGAAAAATGCCGTCGTAAATGAAATTTACGGCGGTTTTTTCTTGCTTGTTAGTTTTTTTTAGTATCTTTGCGCAATCTATTGAACAAAAACACCGATTCACTATGGCTGATGATATCACGATAAGACCCGAACAGAACCCCGCAAGCGAGCAGGCTTTGAGCCGCGAAGAGCTTGTCAGGGAACAGGTTGCGGAGGAACCCTTACAGCAACAGGTCGCCGTCCAAACGGCTCAGGGCGTGGCGTGCCCCTTCTGCGGCGCCGTCAATGAGCCTGATGCCGTCTTCTGTCTCTCATGCGGCAAACCGCTGCGCATGGGGGCTTGTCCCAACTGTGGTAGCGAGATGGACCCCGAGGCTGACTTCTGTGAGGTCTGCCATCACTATGTCAGGACAGACGTCTGTTCCTTCTGTGGCGCATCGCTCTCAGGCAGCGAGGCCTATTGTCCCGAGTGCGGCAGCCCGCGGGGCGGCATTGTCTGTCCCACATGCCACACGCTGAACGACTTCGCATTCTGCAAGCAGTGCGGCACACCGCTGACGGAGGATGCCAGACGCATACAGGAAGAGCTGCAGGCAAGACCCGACTATCAGGCACTGGTGCAGCTTGCCCGCGAATACGAAGAGCTGAGCATGCAACTGCCGATGACCTCCGAGCGTGACGTGATGCGTGAGCAGATGAACCAGCAGTTGCGCGAGCGTGTGCTCATGTTGCTGGCTAAGGACAAGGGGACGGCAACACCGGAGATTCCCGCCTCACAGAAGCATCGCATGACCAAGGAAGAGCTGATGAAGCAGAAGGACGACTATCTGACAAGGCTCACGGCTGTCCTCGACGCGATGGCCATACCGGCACAGCCGTCGCCAGCCAGGGTGCGCAACTATGCGATGGCACAGAAACCGGTGGGAGTCAGGCTCGGATGGGTGTGCAACTTCAAGCATGCCATCCATTCCAGTCCCTGCGGATGTGCCAAACCGCAGCTTGGCGGAAAATGGGTGATTCTGGGCAAAAATTCAAAACAGGAAATAAAAGACGATAAGCAATGACAGATAGAACGATTGTTAAGCCGATGACGGTCGGAGATGACAGTCAGCTTCCGAATGAGAATGCTACATTGCGCACAATTCGTTCAGGTGGGCAGCAGGACACGTCTCAGACGATGAGGACACAGAGGACACAGCCGCACGAGGACGTGAATGGCAGTGCCCAGAACGCCGACTTCATGCTGAAGGGCGTTGTCTACAAACGGCTGGAATGCCTGAGCGACAACAGCGGTGAAGCACAGGTATTTTTGGTGGAACGCGAAGAAAAACTGTATGTGCTGAAGGTGTACTATCCCAACTTCGACATCAACAAGAAACTGCTGCAGGTCATACGCTCCTTTGACTTCGAGATGATCGTGAAGGTCTATGACTATGGAAAGACATACGTCGATGCCAAGCACCGCTACTATGAGCTGATGGAGTACCTAGAGGGAGGACCGCTGAACCACTACCACCTACATGGTGATTTGGATCAGTTTCGTCGCATCGCCCTGCAGGCTGCTGCCGCACTGGCTTACTGCCATAATTACAACATCTTGCATAAGGACATCAAGCCTTCGAACTTCTTTTTCCGCGACAACAGCTATCAGGAACTGGTGCTGGGCGACTTTGGTATCTCGAGTCTGCTGGAGAACGATGGCAAGTCGCACCGCACTTCGCAAGCGCGCACACCCATCTATGCAGCACCGGAGATGTACTCCGATGTCATCGACGGCGTGGTGGAGATAACGCCGGCAGCCGATTACTACTCCCTGGGCATCACGTTGTTCGCGCTGTGGTTAGGCGAGAACCCCCTGAGCTCGAACGAGCGCGTGATGATGCGTCAGAAAGGTGAAGGACGTCTGCCCCGACTGAACGAACTTCCCGAATCGGTGCGCACCATCGTGCAGGGACTGACCGTTGTCAACCCGCAGAACCGCTGGGGCTACGAGGAAGTAGAGCGGTGGTTCAAGGGCGAGGATGTTAAGGTGGACCTGTCCTCACCGTTCCTCAGATACAAGAGCTTCATTGTTGACCCGGACCACAACCTAGTGGCTGACAACGTGCACGAACTGATACCGTTGCTGGTCAGCAACGAGCGGCTGGCCATCGGCTACCTCTATAACGGACGCATCAGCCAATGGCTCGAGTCGTGTGGTAACACAAAGCTGGCTACGGCCGTCAGGGACATTACCGTCAACCGCTATCCTGTAGACCAGCATGCCGGTTTGATGTCGTGTGTCTATACCATGGAACCCACCTATCCGTATAAGGATATCAAAGGCGGTGTCTGCGACGATGTGCACGCCATTGCCATCTCGGTACTCAGCTACCATGACCAGTACGGCGTGTTGCTTAAGAACCCGAACGACAACCTGTTCCTTTATCTGGAGGCCAACACCAAGTGTGACGTCAACCGCCTGCGCTCCTATTTCGCAGACCTTGACACATCCAATCCGGACGCGGCGAGAATTGCCGTGCTGAGGACTGTCTACGAGATGGATCCCGGCATTCCATTCCTGGCGAAGTCACCATCGGCCACCATTCACGAGATTGTCCACGCATTCGGCTATGGCAACCCCACGGAGGACGATTGGCATAGTCTGACTGACGGACGTCTGCTCTCATGGATGTACAGCCACGAGGACGTGATGGCCTGTGAGAGTCTCCGCATCATGACTAAGGACCAGCCGTTCTCGAAGACGCTGGCTTACAAGGTGCTCTACAATATGGACCGCAATGCTGCCTACGATCTCCGTACGGCTGACACACCAAAGAAGGTGGGATACCTGTTGAAGGAACGTCTGAAGAATACCGAACATCTGAGTGCTGAGGACTTTGCACGTGAGATGGAGGACTTTACCGACCTGGACGGACGCTTCGTCTATTTTGCACAGCTGCATGGCTGGATGGAGGAACTGGCGGCTGCCAACAGGTGCTTTGACATGAAATCGGAGGAGAACCGCGAGCGTCTCAGCGCCTATGACATTCCTACGGCTGTCTATCGCTTCTGCTGCGTGCTGGGTGTCACACCTACCTATCTGTTGCCTGACGGTACGGAGTTGACTGACGGAAAGCTGATTGAGGATGGCCATACGCCACAGATCCGTAAGGAGATACGCGAGGGTTACTTCTCACAGTGGATGTCGGTCTTCTATCACGAGAACCCGGATGCCGACTTCAGCGAGGAATACAGCTATGAACACGCGCTGGAAGACTGGGTCATGGCGCTCGGAAAGTACGACAACCTGCAGCGTTATTACAAGCGTCTTGTCAATGCCCGCAAGGAGACGGAGGACAAGATGAATGCCGTCAGACGCGGATGGCAGCGGGCACGACGCAAGGAGAAGACATGGCGCTACACGTTCTATAGCTTCTGCGGACTGTGGATGCTGCTGGTCCTGATCTTCGGCGTGACGGGACGTGACTACCTGCTGCGCAACTCGTTCATCACCATCGGAGTGCCCCTGGGAGGCATGACGGCGCTGATTGTTGCCATGCGTGCCTACTTCCGTGGCTATGGCTTTGTGCTCTCGTCTCTCTGGGGACTGCTGGGAGCCTTGTCGTGCATCATTCCCATCCAGATCCTGAAGCTACTCGAGGCCAGCATACCGTCCTCGATACTCTTCGAGGTTGCCATCGTGGTGATAACGCTGGTCTATATGCTCATCTGTCACCTGACGGACTTCCGCGGCGACCAGAATGCAGACAACAAGCTGGTTAATGAGGTCTTTGACGACGATGTCAAGTCAACGCTTCTGGAACCGCTATACTATACGTTCAAGACAAAGTCGTTCAAATACAAGGGCTCGAAGTTTGCTGTGCTTGACGACGTGACTGACCAGATACGGTCCATCAGCGGCGAGTCGGTGTTACATTATTTATTATGGACTGTGCTGGTGGCTGTCCTCGTCGCAGAGTTCGTCATCTTCAGTCCAAGCCTGATGAATGTCCGTAATCCCTACTTGGACAACAATTGGAAACTGCAGCCCCATAAGGTCATCAAACAATTAGAAAAGGACATTGAATGATTTGCGAACACTGTCATAAGGAAAACCGTAGTATCGCCAAGTTCTGCAAATGGTGCGGCAGACCGTTGGCAGGGCAGAATGTGCTTGATAAGCTGGTTGGACTCGACGAGGTGAAGGCCCAGCTGAAGACGATTGTCGACACTTATGCCTACCTGCGTTCCAGAAAGGACATCGCCAACGTGCGCCTCTCGGTTAATGCCATCATCATCGGTGAGACGGGAACGGGTAAGACGGCATTGGCGGAGATTCTGCGAGACTACTTCTATCAGCATAAGATCATAGAGAAGGCCAAACTGACGATGGTCGACGCCGTTGACTATTCACGCTTTGTCGACAAATGGGAGGACAACGTGAAGAAAGCGCGCGGCGGCATCCTCTTCTTCGACAACGTACAGAAACTGTTGCCCGACAAGTATTCCAATCAGGTGAACCCGCTTGACAAACTGTTTGTCGAGATGGACAAGTGGGACGATAATCCCATCGTCATCATGGCAGGTCTGCCCAAGGGACTGGACGACTTCCTGGAGAGCAACCCGGCGGTGAAGAACCGCTTCAAGTACATGTTCCGCCTGCCGACGCCAGGCTATCATGAGCTCTGCGACATCACCAAGCTCGACTTGCGGATCAAGTACGGCATCACCGCCTTTACGCCGGAGGCTGACCACCAGCTGCAGCGCTTCTTCAAGTACCAAATAAAGATTAAGGACGACACTTTCGGCAACGCCCATGTGGCAATGAAGACGGCCGAGGACATCTTTACGGCTTTCATCAGTAGGGGCTCCGATGCCACACTGGTTGAGAAAGCCGACATCCAGGGATACGTGCCGGAAGAACGCTCACTCGATGACATCCTAAGCGATATGGATGCCTTCATCGGCATGGATGAGGTGAAGCACGCCGTGCGCGAGATTGCCTACTCTGTGCAGAACAGCATACAGCGTGCTGAGCGCGGGCTTGGTGAGCAGGAAAAAATGTCGATGCACATCATCCTCACGGGTAACCCCGGAACGGGTAAGACAACCGTTGCCCGCAAGCTTGGCGAGATACTGGCTGCCATTGGTTATCTGGACAGCGGCCACGTGGTGGAGGTTGACCGTGCCAAAATGGTCAGTCCCTATCAGGGTGAAACCCCGAAGGTCGTTGATCGTCTCTGCGATAAGGCGATGGGCGGCATCCTCTTTGTTGACGAAGCTTACACGCTGGCCCCACTAAGTCAGGCTGGCGAGCGTGACAACCAGGGCGCACAGGCGTTGGAGAAGCTGATGAAGCGTATGGAGGACGACCGCGGTAAGTTTGTGGTCATCGCTGCCGGCTATCGCACGGAGATGGACAACTTGTTCCGCGTGAACCCAGGGTTCAAGAGTCGTTTCAACTATTTCCTGAACATCGACGACTACAGTCCCGACCAGCTCTATCGCATCATGCTCGTCTTTGCGAAGGAAAAGAAATATGTGTTCTCGCCGCAAGCTGAGGCAAAGGCGCGGCAGTGCATCAAGCAGATGTATGAGTCGCGCGATAAGGAGTTTGCCAACGGACGGTCCATGCGATCCTTGTTTGACCAGATATGCAAGAAACAGGCACAGCGCCTGCAGTATGGCAATGTCTCGGCGATGTCAACCGAGCAGCTCATGACCATCGAGGACAAGGACATACCCTACGAGGCTCCGCAGGTTGTCAGCTATGACGAGTGTCTCAAGAGTCTTGACGGCTTGGTGGGACTCGCCTCCGTCAAGAAGGAGATCTCCAATCTGGCTGCCTTTCTCAGCCTTCAGATACGCCGTGGTGAGGCCAACACCTTCCAGGGAAAGCACTATGTCTTTACGGGAAATCCGGGAACGGGTAAGACCACGGTAGCGCGTATCATGGCCGACGTATTCAAGACACTCGGCATCGTGAGCCGCGGACAGCTGGTGGAGGCTGACCGCTCCAAGCTCGTTGCGGGCTTTAGCGGACAGACGGCCATCAAGACCAATCAGCTCATCGACTCTGCCATCGGCGGTGTCTTGTTCATCGACGAAGCCTATACCCTGCGTTCCAGCGATGGCGATACGTTTGGTGCCGAGGCCATTGACACTCTGTTGAAACGCTTGGAGGACGATCGTGGCAAGTTCGTCTGCATTGTGGCTGGATATACCGAGCAGATGCACGACTTCATTGACTCGAATCCCGGACTGAAGAGCCGCTTCACGCAGACCATCCACTTCGACGATTATACACCCGACGAGCTGACGCAGATATTCCTAAATCTGGCAGAAGCCAAGAAGTTCACCATTGACGAGGAGACGCAGGGAGCCATCCATCGACAGTTCGAACAGCTGTATCTGCGTCGCGACAAGAATTTCGGCAACGCCCGCGAGGCACGTCGCATCTTCGACGAGGCTGTAGAGAAGCAGAGTCAGCGTCTGGTCAGTCTCATGGGCTCTCCGGGCTTCCAGGAAGTCGAGATGTATCGCATCACGGCCGATGACCTGCCGATGGCCCAGAACGAGAAGGCGCGTCCGCTGGACGAGGTTCTCAACGAACTGGATGAGTTCGTGGGTATGCGCTCAGTGAAGAACTCCATCCGTCGCCTGGCGGTACAGAGTATGTTCATGAAGCAGCGTGCAGCGATGGGAGCCGGCAATGTTCAGCAGTTGGCCATGAACTTCGTGTTGACGGGCAATCCGGGTACCGGCAAGACCTCCATCGCACGTAAGATGGGTGAGGTACTCAACTCGATGGACATCCTGCCAACCAGTCGTGTGCTTGAAGCCAGCCGTGCGACGCTCGTGGGCAAATACCTGGGCGAGACACCTAAAATTGTCAACAACATGTGCGATAAGGCCATGGGTGGTATCCTGTTCATCGATGAGGCTTACACGCTGAGTGACCAGAATGACCAGTATGGCAAGGAGGCCATTGACACTTTGATGAAGCGCATGGAGGATGACCGTGGCAAGTTCGTGGTCATTGCTGCCGGCTACAAGGACAAGATGGAGGCTTTCATGCAGATGAATCCGGG
>Ga0247611_10009923_pt1 | contig 11309 bp, 4 predicted proteins | sample 177DNAGHGhighgp2_FD_192422 | JGI IMG/M metagenome (GOLD analysis project Ga0247611, IMG submission 192422) | Sheep rumen microbial communities from Palmerston North, Manawatu-Wanganui, New Zealand - 1770 DNA GHGhigh gp2 | ecosystem: Host-associated > Mammals > Digestive system > Stomach > Rumen ... | reverse complement strand
ATTAAGTCGAGTAGCTCTTCGATTAATAGCTTCTTTTGCTGCTCTAATTTCAGGCATCTCAGACATACTAATCCAATCACTAGTGCCTTCTGGCATATTAATTCCAAGTTCTTTTCTGAGTTTGTCTTGTTTTTTATTTTGTCTATATGTTTGAGCACGGTTTAAAGCACCACCAGCAGCACCGAAAATAACACCACCCATTACACCCCAAAAAGCACTTTCTTGAAGTTCAGCGGTACCTAAATAATCTATAAGACGTTTATTCCAAAAACCACTTAAAGTAGCATCAGTTTCTTTTCCAAGAAGAGTGTTACCATAAGTCATGCCTTCTTGTTGTGCTATATAGTTTACAGCTTCTTCAACACCTTCACTAGCTTCAGATAAAAATAGTTTACCAGTTCCAGTAGTAAAATCAGTTATTTTATTTCCAATTTTTTTAAGTGTAGATTTAGCTCCAGTTTTAGCAGCTTCTGTTGTAGCAGTTTCAACATCTTTAACAGCATTTTTTATACTAGATCTATGAAGAGCTTTAATACTACTACTTTTAACATTTTTTGCTACTTTTCCTATATCACGAAGTGCATATAATTGAATAACATCAAATACAGTGTTTGCATAATCTATCTGAAATGTTCTATCTGCTGCTTTTTTAGCAATATTTTTAGCAACTGCGTCTTTATCAGAAATATCTATATCTTCATCTAATGTATCTTTATTATTATCTATAAAATTTTGATATGCCTTATCGTCTAAATTATCCAAATAATTAGCAGTATCTTGATACATATCATTGTATGTTTGATGAGCTTCTTGATAATTTTCCATTGTACGCATAAGCAAAGCATCAGAAGCAACACTAGCAGCTTTTTTTATTTTAGCCTGATTTGTAGGATTATAAATAAAGTTTTGAAAACTGTTTAGCTTTTTTTCAGTATTAGCAACATTAGCAACCTTTTCTGCTTCTGTAAATGTTTTAGCTGTTTCTGCAGCTTTAATAGCTTTCTCTACTTTTCTAGCTTTGCCTAATTTACTAATAGCACTTCCTAACTTAGCTGCACCAGTTGTAACTAAACGAGCTGGTATAAGTAAGGTTAAAGATGATGCAACACTTGGTAGATTTTTCATCCACCAACCAAAATCTCCAAAACCACCATGTGCAATATCAACTCCAGGTGCAGTATATATATCAAAATTTTGATTAAAACTATCTTGCCATTCTTGAAGTTTATTTGTTACAGGGTTTGTATAGTCATTACCTTCTTTTGGTCTAAAAACTGTATTTATAGTAGCGTCAATCAAATCAGAAAAACCTTTTATTGTTCCTAATCCAATTTCACTAACAACAGTTTGATAAAGTGAATTACGAGCCTTTTCCCAATTAGATTGAGCGTCTGCTAAAGCAGTGTCCATATCTCTAGTAGGATTATAATTTAAACCATACTCAGCATATTTTTTAACAGTATCTAAATCACTACTAACTTTTTCTTGTTCAGCTTTTATTGCTAAATCAACACCTAAACCACCACTAGGATTTGTATCAGGAACTTGGATGTATTTAGGAACTTTATTCTTTTTAGATTTAGGATTATATGCTGGATTTTCTATAGTTTTTAATCCTTTGTTTTTAATAAATTCTACAACGTTCATATTAACTTAATTTGTATAAATGTTGCATAAGTTTGTTATATATATCTCTAATAGATTTTATTTGCATCCAATCAAGATAACTTGTATTAAATTCATTTAGCTTTTCTTCATTTAATATATCTTCCATAGTATAAGGTTTACCATCAGTATTTAAAAGACTATAATCTGGATACAAAACATTTGCAGCTGACATAGCTGTAGTTTTAGCCAATTCTTCGTAACCTTTAGGGTCTATTATTTCACCATATGAATTAGCAAAATGATAAGGCATCATATCCATAGCGTCTTTTACTATAATATCTTGATTAATCATTCTAATAGCATCTTCTTTAGATACTTCATTTATACGCGGAGTATTAGAATCCGAATAATCTTCGTAATAAACCTTACCATTTTTTATAGTTATAAGATTATCATCTACTGTTTTATAATCGTATAAATAATCATTCATGTCATTGAATTCTTTAGTAGCTCTAAGATTAGTATCATTATCTATAGATTCTTGTACCATTTCAGAAAATAGTCCAGGAATAAATATTTGATAGGTTTTACTATTTAGAGCGTCATCTTTTAACATGTCTAGTACACTAGAAGTTAATGACATTTTACTTTTATCAATACCACCAGGAGTAAATGTAACTAGAACACCTGCTTCTCCATTTCGCACCATTGTGTTTAATTGAATATCATTATTATTTACAGTATTTATAAGGTGCTTTAATGCAACACGTTCTTCTGGACTTGTTTCAAATAGTGTTTCTATAGTAGGGTCTTCACCATTATTAACATACATTTCAGTATCAGCATAGTTCATACTTTTAATTACTGAATATACTTGACCTATGACTTTATTAATAGCCTCTTCTTGTTTATCAGGACTAAGTCCAGAATTACGTATCATATTAACAGGACCATCAAACAAACCAGTACCTATTTGTCCAGAATAAACTTTATCAGCAGGTTCTACTTCATTCAGCACTTCACCATTAGCAACAAGAGAATCCCATACCAACTTAGACATTTTATTAGCAACATTCTTATAATTTAAAATGTCACCAAATTTACCATCTCTACTTTGAAGTTGATTTCCTTCTGCATCATATCCTATTATATTTACATTTCCGTCAAAATCCATTTCTCCACTAGAAATATAAGCTTGAATAATTCTATCCGCAATAGGATTGCTTTTGTCAAATTTTATAGATTCTGAGCCATCGCCATGATATTTAATTTCTACACCAGCTTCTTGTAATTCTTCTTTGGATACTGCAAAATTTTTTAAACCTGTTTGCAAATTACCTGCTAAATGTTCACGATATTCTTGAGCTCTTTTATTTATTTTATCTGCAAGACTATCTTTATTTTCTTTTAATACTTCAGCTACATTAATAAGATTACCTAGCGGTCCTCCAAGAATTCCACGAGCATATTGTTTTGCAGTAGTTAACAAAGAATGAGTATCGGAACCTTTAAAATACAACTCTAAAGATTCTGCTTCTTTTTTGATTTTATTATTTGCAACATCATTCATTCCGCTAAGATTTAGCCAATTAATGTCTACACCTGGAACTTGTGTTACATCTAATACACTACCAAGTTTACGTTTGTAATCTTGATATGCAGCAGTTATAGGATTGTTTTTAAATGTATCATCTGCATCAGGATTTTGTCTAAATCTATTATTTAAAAAATCTACTTTATAAGCATAATCTAAACTATGTTGTCTAGCAGTTTTTAACATCATTTCACTTCTAGCTGCTTGACGTTCTAGGTCTTCCATTTCAAGACGATGTTTACGCTGCTGTTCAGGATTATTCATTCGAAATTGCCTACCATAAGCAGCAGCTTCTCTATATCTACCAGCTTGTAATAGTCTTTCAAATTTTGCATTATCAAATTTATGACCATCACCATATGTAGAACCTGAATATCTATTTTTATCTTTATTGTTAGGATCTACATAACTATAATATCCATAATTAACTTCCATAGTAATGTTATTCTTGTCCTTGTATTACAAATCTTTTTGTTTTACCATTTTGCTGAAATGTTCCATAAACAGGTTTTCCTTGAGTCTTTGGACTATTTGCATTTAATTTATATTTTGAAATAGCTGCATCTACAACACCTGTTTCGTCATCAATAGTATTACCACCTGCTCCTCTAGTGGCTCTTTCACTTTCTGAATATTCATTACCGATATTACTTTCTGAATTAAAAGCAGTTCTAACATATGCCATAGCTTCACCATAAACTTCGTTGTGCAATCTATTAGCCATATAGCCTCTAATATCATTTTCTAATGACTCACCATTAGAATCACTAATAAGTCGCTTTTTGTATTCTAATATAGCTTTTTCTTCATCAAGTTTTCTTTGAATATTACTTATTCTATTTTCATCAATTTGATCAACAGGTTTATTCGATTCTTGAGCAAGTTGTTCAGTTAAATCATCTACAAGTCGTTTTTGATTAACATAAGCTCGTCTATCTGCTCTAAAGGATTGTATAGCAGCTTCTTGTGTAACAGCTTCTCTATTAAAGAGTTCGTCTACAACTTTGAATATTTCTTCTTTTTTTAGTTCTGTTCTAGAACTACTACTACCAGTGCTTTTATGTCCAGATTTACTAATACCATCTACAGATCTGCCCCAGCTTCTAGCTTTACTACTACCAGTAGACTTACTATCAGTTTCTATAATATTTTTAGCTAATGTAGTAAATGTAGCCCAATTAATATCATCTACTGGGACTTTATTAAATTGATATTTATGTCCACCAATAATTTCACCAGTTTCTTCATCTATTAGTGGAAGATAAAAATAAGGATTATCTTCTTCAAATAAATCAAATGTTTCTTGCCTTATAGATTGTCTATCACGTCTTTCTTTTTGAGTATCATATTCATCTTTCCAAGTCTTATATGAATACTTCCTACCAGCATATTCTTTATTATTTAATAGTTCAGATGCTAATCGTTTACCAAATTTTGCAGCACCATTATAGTCGCCAGTACCTGCAAAAGACCTAAGTCGATTTTTATAATCATTTCTAAGATTTTCAAACCATTTAATAGTTTCACTATCAGGACTTAAATCTTCTTGTAACTTAGCAAAACTAGCATCAAGTTCTACAAATGTATCATTATATTCATTTTCTCTTTTCTCTATTGTATCAAAAGCATCACTTAAAATTGATATATTAGGACGCTCTTTAGGCTCAAAAGCCACAGCTTGAAATGGTTGTATTTCAAACTGTGGTTGAGCTAAACTAAAATTATATAATCTACTACCTGGCATAATTCAATAATTTAACTAGGATAATAAGAACTAGCATTTTTTTCAGTAACTAAAGGTCGTATCTGACCTCTATATGGGTTTTTGTTCCATTGTTTTCTCATTAGAATAGCATTCATTTGATTCATAATAGCAGCTCTAGCATCAGGATCTGTAGTATTTTGAAGTTGTTCTCCTAATGAAGTAAAATAATTATATGCTGCTTCGTCAGATTGAATGCCATACCAATTAGCTAAACCTGTAGGAGTAGCTTTAAGCATAGCCATATTCAATTCATTTTCTCTAACAAGTTTATCATTATATGCATTAGCATATCCAAGAGCACTTTGACTAAATGCACTACCAAACGCATTACCAATTCCTTGTCGCATTTGAGCACCAATTTGACCTAATTGTTGTAAAGTATTTGCTCTAGTTTCAGCAGCACCAAGAATTCGTTCATTAGCAACATTGGCGTTAAACTTAGCAAGGTCTGCACGTTGAGAAGTGTTATCTCTAAGATATTGCATCATAAGTCCAGCATTAGTTTGACCAGCTTCGTTAATAGCCTGATTATTTTCTTGTTTAATTTGTTCTTCACGATTAGCAGTGTCAGCATAAATTTTACTACGAATTTCATCAAGAGATGCATTTGTCATAGCACTTCTTTTAATTCTTCCTGCAGAACTTAAAGTGTTATTATTAATTCCTAGATTTTGTAATCTAGCATCTCTGGCAGCTTTTTCTAATTGAGGATTTGCGTTAACTCTTGGTCTACGAACAGTTGGCATATAAAATCCAGTATTAAATGAAGCTCTGGCGTTGTCACCAAATACGTCACTCATATTAACACCTTGCAATTGACCATAAGCATTAGCTAATAAATCTCCAGCTTGACCGACTCTTCTACCTAAATAAGAAGAACCTAAGCCAAGTCCTAAACTAGACAAGCCTGCACCAAGAAAATTACCAACAGCATTAATAGTTGGAGCAACTGTCCAACTGCCACTGTTGAGCCAAGTACCAAGAGAAGCTTTTTTACGATTATTGATAGAAGCAATTTCTTTACGAGTACCATTTTTAGCTCTACGTCTAATAGGAATAGTACAACCACCACCAGAACGCAATCTTCTCTTTACGGGGGTTTTAGTGCTACCGTCATCACTAAGTCCATAATAGCGTTTAATAAATTCTTGAGTAGCATGAGCTTGTATTGGGTCCATACCATAATCAACAGCTTCTGAAGGATTAAAAGGAAGACCGCTAGAAGGTTCAATAAAAGTTTGATTAGACAAAACTAAAGCATCATTAGGAGTAACAATTTGTTTTTCTCCACCTTCTACTTCAATAGTTTCACCATCAGGATATTTAATTCCAACACCTGATTTATATTTACCGCCTTGTGCCTTATGATATTGTTTATGAGAATCGCCCAATACTTGATAAACATCATATCCTTCAGGAGTTTGACCAATAGGAATAGTAGTACCACCATCAGTTACACGGAAAGGAATATTGCCCCCCTGTAAAGAAGAATATGCATTCCTAAGTTTTCTCCTTTTTCTGCCACCATTTTTAAGAACAGTTTTAGATGCTTCTCGTCTATCTTGTGTAGCAAGATTACCAGCAAGTAATTGATTATTCATATTATTCTCCATCATAATACGACGAGTTTCATCATTTTGTTCTTTAGTAAATTCCATCAATTCAGTCTGCAATCGTCTATTATTTTCATTCTGTTCTTTAAGAGCATCAGCTTGTGTTTGTGCTTGTTTAAGCATATTCTCTCCGTCACTTTTAGCAGTAAAATATTGTGCAGCAGCTTGACCAGCATGTCCTGCAATTTCAGCTGCAGTTAAAGCAATAAGAGCACCAGTTTCACCTATACCAAGTAAGGCTTTAGGTCTTGTATTTCTAAGTTTCTTTCTAGCCATATTTTATCTATTATAAGGAGCAATGTTAAAATTAACATCCTCTAGTTTAAAATTATCTTCATTACTAAATACAAATCTAACAACTATATATTTACCATAAATTAAAGATTGTTGGTCTGCTATTGGTTTGGGATATTTATTAGATTCCTTAGTAGAATTAGTTATATCATTTGTATTAAGAATATTTCTAAAATAATTTAAAGTCCACTGTCCAAGATTATATCTAGGAAGTTTATAACTATCTTGTAGTCGAAGTGCATAAGGGTTTGAAGCTTTATGAGTATCAACTAAATCTGTAGAAGTTGAATCAGTATACAATCTAACAAATGCTCCAGGATAAGGAGTTAATGATTCTTCAGCAACAAATTTAAATCTTATATCTTGATTGTTAGCAGAAAATCCATTTATAAAATTACATACCCAACTAATAGCATTCAAAGTTTTAACATTAGCATAATCATCGTTAAGTATAACATCTATAATAGAAGCATTTTCGGTATTTGGTGTATAAACATCATTAATAAAAGTAAATCCTTCTTTATTTGGATATATATCTTCTACTTTACACAGACCATTATAATTTCTAATAGATTCATCTTTAACTACATAAATCTCTTTTGTACCTTTAATAAAATAACAATTTGTTTTAGTATAAAATGAATTACTAAATTTAAAATCATGAATACTAATAAAAGACCTACTTTTAAAATTAAAACTAAGATTTGTAAAAGTATTATCAGCAAATGTTATTTGTATAAAAAATCTATCATTATAATAATCATTAGCAAATTGTAAATCTTTAATAGGTTTATGATTGAGCAACTTAGTTATATCATCTGATATAGTATTCATTTGTTGTTGACCATTAAACAAATAAATAACATTAGCATCACTATCATAAAAACTATATCCGTTCTCAGACAAAATATGTTGACTTTTATGTTGAAGCCCACCAAATCCATAACTAGAACCAAATATTTCTTGAATACCTGTATCAAAAGGTTCACCTTCTTTCATTGCTACATCTTCACCTCCTGCAGCCATAAGAGAATTAGTTCCAGTAAATTTGTATAAACTATCTTGAGTATGAACAAGAATAGCTTCACCAACAGCATCAAGATTTATAATAATTCCTTTATCTGTAGGAACATTATAATAATCAGTAGCATTAAACTTAAACAAATTAATTTTTGCTTCGTCTCCTTCAAGTATACTACTTCTAACAGTATTATCAAATTTTGTAATAGCTGTATTACTAAAAGGTTGATATAACTTCCTAGTATATGATTTAAACATAGATTTAAGTTCATATACTTCAGATAATAACATACTTTGCTGTTGAATAATAAAACCACTATATGTATGTTTATTCTCTCCTTCTCCCCAACTTTTAGTTATAATTTGAGGAGTGAGGTCATTTGTTAATGTAACATAATTAAGATTATAATTAGAATAAATCCAATGAGAATCAGAAGGACTATGACCATCAAACTCAAAGTTTAACCAACTTCTAAAATTGTTTTCATTTATTTCTTCTACTTTTATAATACCTGTAACAAGATCAGTACTCTTTGTATAAACATCATTTGCTGAAACGTAGTGATAAAAGTTATCTGCTAATACTGATACATTACATATATAAGATGTAAGATTTAAATCCTTATAATTATCATATATATAAGAATTACCTGTATATGAAATAAAAGGAGTAATTTGTACAAGTTGACTATATTTTTCATTACCCTCATATTTCATTATTATAAAAAGACCTTCGTGACCATCTCTGTCATCATTGTCTAATTCAACTTTACCTTTACTACCAAATAATTTAAAATTAGAAGAATCATAACTAGCATAATAATTTCCTTCAAAGTTAGTACTTAATGGATCTTCAGCTGATATATCAGTTATTTGTAATCCATCATAATCTGAATACAACATTAAATCTAAATCTAAATTATTTCCATATTTTCCTCTTACATCAAAAATTTCAGAAGTATTATGTTGAGTATGAATCATAGTTATAAAACAGCCTACATATCCTTCAGGAAGAGCCTCATTAAAAGTAAATATTGGATATAATATATCATGAGCCTTTATAGCAGTGTCATTTTCAAATAAATCTACATAAAGACTACCTATTTCATAGCCATTAGTATGTTCACCAGTGTCTTTTACAAAATGAATATAAAATTTATATTCTTGACCTGGCATAAGAGTATAATTATCTACTCTTGTTGCAGTATCTAATGATATATAATTTGGTTTAACATAAAAAGATACTTTGTAAGTTTTAAAAAGTTTAGCATTATTTATAAATTTGGTAATATAAACATTGTATATTATATTACTAGCGAAACTTGTTTGATTTTTATAGAACTTACCATTTTGACCAAAAGAACTATATAAGTCATTAAAATAATTTACAACGTCATTAAAATCATTTGTAAATAAACCATTGTTTTCTGGCTCTGGTGGATCATCTACATCTGTAATTCCTGGATCGAATGGTATTTCATCTACATAATAAGAATTATTGTGAGTATTATAATTTGTGCTACCATTTGTTGTTTTAGTAATATGTATATCAATTTTTTTATTATTGTTTACATAAGTATATTCTTGTCCAACTGAAAAGTATAAAGAAGCATCTTCTACTAAATTAGATATTATATCTGATACAACAACATTATCTACAGCAGTAATAAACACTTCGTTAACATTCATTACTTGTATATTTATATCATAATCGTAATATTTGTTAACGCCACCTTGTTTACTTTTTGTACCTAAACTTATTTCAACATTTTGTCCAAAATCTATTAAGTCACTTGGATTAAAATCAGTTTCAATATAATTACTAATATATTGTTTATTTTTAAAAGCTGTAATGTTTTTAACATTAAATAGTCCATAAGGACTAGATGTTAAATCTGTTATTTCAATGTCCGTTATATATTCAGTATCAGTGTCAAAATATATATCAGTAACACTTAGTGGAAAATGTTTCCAAGCTCTAGCATATATAGTATCATCATGTGCACAAATAAAACCAACTTGAAAAGATTTATAAGGTATAGTTGTATCTATAATTTTATCAACTGCTAAATGAAAACTAACTCCTGAATCAATCCCATCGTCTATATATTGAAGTGGACCTTGATTAGTTACAGCTTTTCTTCTAGCTCCAGCGAAAAGTTCTTTACTAGCAGGAAACCAATTAGTGTAAAAATTATCACGAATTTCATACCTAATAAAAAATTGATAAGTACCTGCTGGAATATTATTATTATAATATTCTATAAATGATAAATTATATAAAGGAACTTTTGGTGTTTGCGTATATAAAGATTCATCATCTTCATCACTTGATTCTTTCAAGTTTATAGTTTTGATAGGAATTTGTTTATAGTCATCTTCAAAATACTCACATATGTTTAAAAGAATATCACCATTAAGATTTACAACACAATTACCATCTATTATACTTTTATGATCAACAGTTCCATTGTAATTCCAATTACATCTACATTTTGTATATGTGTTAGTATGTTCATTATATTCTATAATAGCACTATGAGTTCCATCATATATAAATAAATAAAACTTAGTATTATATGGAATAATACCAACAATATCATAATTTTCTAAATTATCAATACCTTCAATAGCATCAGTACTTAAATTTAGAATATTTACAAGACTATCATCTTGACCTATACTTCCATCTTTAAGTAATTTGATATTCTTAGCAAATATCATTGAATTACTTTCGACAAGTTGAGGAGTTTTATTTAAATTAAGTTTACTTACAATACGTGACATAATTAATCTCTAGGTCTAAAAGTAGAATTATAAAAGAAATTAGCCCAGCCTTCTCCAGCTTTACCAATGTCTTGCTTAACAGAAGCAGCAGCTTTAGGTCGAAGAAGTGTCCATTGGAATAATGGATTAGTAAGTTGACTTTGTGATTTAAGACTATAAACAGGATGTGTACTACCTCTACTTAAATATTTAAATAAACAATACCAAGCAAGAGCCTCAAGAAGCAAACCATTATCATAAATATAAGGACATTCACAGTCATAATATTCATCATAATATGTAGCTACTTCATAACTTTCAACTTCAATACTATCTGTATCAAAGTTAAGTATAATATTGTTTCCATCAAGCACAAAGTTTTTACCTTGTGAACTATTGGTAATATTACCAATCTTCATATAATTCACACCTGTTTTATTAGTACTATCAAATACAGCAATTTCAGAAGTTGGAGAAGTAGCTCCACCCCCTGAACATTTACAAGTGTTTTCTTTATTTAATTCTGGAATTTCATTACCACATTTATCAAATACTTTGAGTTCTTTTGCATTTAGCTCACAAGGAAATGTTGCAACCTTTTCAACAACTTCCAATGTTCTTCGTTTCTTTTCCATTGGAAGAACTTTCA
>Ga0247611_10009921_pt1 | contig 11311 bp, 15 predicted proteins | sample 177DNAGHGhighgp2_FD_192422 | JGI IMG/M metagenome (GOLD analysis project Ga0247611, IMG submission 192422) | Sheep rumen microbial communities from Palmerston North, Manawatu-Wanganui, New Zealand - 1770 DNA GHGhigh gp2 | ecosystem: Host-associated > Mammals > Digestive system > Stomach > Rumen... | reverse complement strand
GCTGCTTATAAAAAAGAAAAAGAACAAATCTTCCCATTTTTTAGCACTCTGCATAGGCTAGTGCCAATTCTAGCAAACACCATGCAGCTATGCCAAAATGAAAAAGCCACAAACATTTATTCTGTCTGTGACTCTTTCGTGGATTGTGCGTGAAATTATGAAACAAGCATTTTACAATGCCATATATATTATAACATTAGATGCCTATATAATCAATTATTTTCATAAATGCATCATGGCAAATCGCGTCTGCATATTCAATTTGATTAAGCTTGTAATATTTTCGCATCATGACAAATAATGGTTTATCGCGCTGTGATATTACATAATTATGTTTATATTTAGCATTTGGCTTCTTTGTAAATATTGTTTTATCTTTTCTAACGCCTGAAACTACGAATATTTTTGATTTTTCCGTATAGAGTGATATACAATAGCCAAAATCGAAACAAGCGTAAATAAGCGCATTTTTTGACGGCTTTGCAAATGTCATATTTAAAGCTTTTGCATTTTCGCCGTTCCAATATTTTTCAAGTGGCGTGTTTTTGACTAGGTATTGCAATTTTTTGTCATAATCTGTCTTTGCTTCAATAACTGGTGTATTAAGTTGTAATAAAGCAACTGCGCCATGCCTAAATGTTTTAATGCCAGTGAATTCAATGTTCATGTATGGCAAATTAAAATAAGTATAATATGGATTGAAATATGATTCACGATTTCCGAGCATAAAAATTTTAACTTGTGCTTCTGTGCCGTCTGCCTTTTTTCTTTTCTTCGTCATGAATATATCGAAAAAATCTTTCACTTCGTCGCCACGATAAAGATTATATCTTGAATCATTTGTCATGAATTCGTCATAAACAATTGTGTCGATTGCATCTTCGTCAATGCCTTTGTCTGCCTGTGCGTCTTTTATATAAATAAAATAAGCAAATCTAAACTCTTTATAATATGCATAATTGTCTTTGATTTTAAAATCTTTTTTATTGAATTTTTTATTCGGGTAGTCATGTTCTAATACTTTGAAAAATTTTTTATTGAAAAATTCTTTTTTGAATTTCTTAATTTCTTTTTCGAATCTTCTTGCAAAACATGTTATTGTGCCATGCTTAATATTTCTAATTAAAGCACGTTTTTTAAATTGTGTTGTTTTTCCGCTGTTTCTGTTATCAATAATGAAATTTAATATCGCATTACGCGATATTAAATCATTAATTTTTGCGTGCATTTCATGAGTTGCATTATTTATCATGGTTTTTTATATGGCACATTTAATAAGAAATTGCTTGAATCAATCCAAAAACGCACGCCATTTAATAAGATTGCTTCTAATTGCTTTTTGATTCCATTGTTAAAATTGCCAGTAATATTTACTTCGCCAAATTTAATATAATAGAAATTATAATCTGCATCTGTAAATTTGTAATTGTCTAATATTGCATTGAATGTATTTCCATAATTATTTAAATAATCATTTGCATAATTATCATTTGATACATATTCGAACACGCCGACGCCATAATTAATTGTGACACCGCCGCCAGCATAAACGCCGTCATTTTTTCCAATGATTTTTTTAGCATCTTCGAGTGTTGCATTTTGCTTGATTCTATTTTGTGCGAATCCAGCACCAGCACCAATTGCACCGCCTACCAATGCCAGAGAAGCACCGCCAGACATATAAGCCGCTGCAATTCCAGCTGCTGCCATTGTCATTGAAGTTGCAAATTGTATTGTAGCATTTTTATTTGATGCATCAATTGTTGCTTGATTTGCAGCCATGTAAAGCGTGTAATTGTCATTTACGTATGGTATTTCAAAATCATTTGTAATATTTATCATTTTGTTTGATGCTTCAATAAAAATTGAAAGTCCATTTGTTTCTGTGATAAACATATTTAATTTCATATTAAAATTTGTATTTTTTGCAGCATGAATTTCAACTGCATTTGTAATTGTACCTAGCATATATTTTGCATTTGGTTTGATTTTTGAAATATCAAATGCACCAGAAGAAGCCATTTCGATTTTAAGATATGGCAAATATTTATGTACAATAGGCGATACGCCCGCACCACTTATAATATAATTAGGATTATAACGATAACATTGATTTATATCTGTGTTTAATTCTGGAAGCGCATTTCCTAGCAACATTTTACGATATGGTACAAATGCTTCATGGTCGTATGGTTGGCGGTCTGGTGTTTCTTGCATTGATTCCAAAATATCATATAAAATAAAATCAGGTATCAAATAAACACGTTCAATTTTAAATGTGTATGTATTTAAAATATCGCCGTTCGAATCTAATGAAGAAGCTTTATTTATCATTAAATTTCCCATGAATCTAAATAATATTTCATTAAATGTCACGTCATTGTCGAATTTTTCACGTGAAAATAAAATTGACGTGCCATAATCTGCATTTGATTCAAATGTGACAATTGCCATTGCTGTCATACGTCCGTTTGTTGCATCTGCAATGCTTTTTAATAATTTGTTGCCAGCTGCATCATTTGTCGTATTTAAATAATATTCATATTTTGGTACATAATCACTTAAATAATATTGCTTGTATGGCGCAATTACTTCTGCATGCCCGTTTATGCATAAAGACGGCTTAAAATCCATATCATATGAATATGTATGCCATATATCGCATGTTAAATTATATCTACCACTTGATGCAGATTCATTTTCGATTGATTCGATAAAATAAAATTTATCTGGTATAACTGCATTTGTATCATGAATCCATAAATAATTTGCATCTTCGTAAATTGTTTCTAAATCGATTTGATTTCCATTATACCAATACATAGCAACGTCATTTAAAACGCCAATTTGATATGTTGACAAATAAGTTATCAATGCATTTTTATTTTGAAATAATATGACGTTTGCATAATCACTTTGAAAAGGCACATTTCTATAAAAGTGTAAATCTAACATTTTAAACACCTCTTTTAAAATACTTGCATGAATAATGGCTCAAATATTTTTAAAGCTTCATGAAGTAAATTTGAAAATTTTTCTTGATACATAATAACAGATTCAATGTTGTTAAATTTTGGATTTTTAGAATATGTTATTGTCTGGCTTCCGTCTAAATCGCCTACATTATTTTGTTTATTTCCGCCAGATAATGAATCATTTGTCAATGTGCCGCCGCTTTTGTCAATAGGCTTCTTATAGTCTTTTGATTCTGCATTTAATGTTGTTGTTTGATTTGTCAATGTTGTTATTGAATAGCCACTATTAAATATATTTGCAAATTCTGTTTTTAATGCTGTTGCTTTTTCCAAAATAAATGGTATTTCAACGTCACAATATACTTCTAGTTTATGCTTGAATAATTCTTCTGTTTGAAAGCCAATTTCTCGCATATAATAGTAATTTGTAAACATATCTGTAAAATTACAATCAAATACATTATTTAATTGATTCAATTTTTCTTCTGGCAATTCGTTTCCATGTTCTAAATAATCTCTTAAAAATTCTGTAAAATTTGCGCTTGACGGCGTTTTGTCAAGCATGTTTAAATAGTCTTGCATTTTTTTCCACCTCTTTTATTTTAAATAAGCTGCATGCATGAAGCATGCAGCTATATATTTTTATATTATGCAATTTGTATAACTTGGTCTGTCAATGTAACTTGGCTTGGCAATGCTGTATTTGATAACGGCTCATAATAACCAGAGGCTTCCATATTTGCCATAGTTACATATAAATTGTTTGGATAATAACAAATACCAAAAACCTGATATTTATTTGTATTAAAATGTGTTCCTGTTGCCATTAATCTACTGTCATTTGAATTAAAGCCATTTGTTGATAAATAAGTTCCTAGTGTGGTTTTATCAAATGGTGTTGGACTATTATTAATTATAACTGCTGTGAAATCATAGCTGTCTTGTTGATATTGTCTATAAAAACGTAAATTATGTTGATATAAAGGTTTTGCGCCGACTGCACTGCCATCAATTGTTAAATTTCCGCTTGCATCTAATTTTAAAACATGCGAATTATTTGTCAATGTAATTTCATTTGCTAATTTATCAAGCTTGATTTGTTTATCGTCGCAAATAATTGAAATTGCATTTCCGTCTGGTTTTGCATAAATTCCGTCTGCATAGATTTTAAATGTTGTAAATGTATCTTCATTGAAAACAGATTCAAAATTGTTTGAAAAAATTTTTACATTCTTGTTTGAATCCATTGAAACTCTTGCGTTTAATGTTCCCGCTTCAACAAGATTATTATTAAATAAATTTATATCTGTATCGCCTACATAAACGCCCGCAAGTGAATCATTGCCATTTGATTTCATTTTATTGTAATTATTGTCTAATTCAACAATTGCTTTTCTGTCTGCCACTTCTTGATTAATTGCAGCTGTGTTTGCATCAATTAATGGTCTTAATTCTGCTTTTGTTTCTGCGCTTAATGTGTCGATATAGTCTGGTGTTAGCTCTGCAACCTTTTTGCATAGTCTAACAATTTCTAGCTGTGTACGTGGCGACATGCTTTGAAGCTCTGCCACGATTGTTTTTATTTCATGTTGTGCCATTTTATTTTTCCTCGATTTCTGTAATATTTTCTGTTTCTTCTGTTTCAACAACAGAATTTGAATTGTTTGCGTTATTATATAATTCTTCAATAACGCCATTTAATTTCATTTCAAATGGTATATTATATTTTTTACAATCCGAATTGAATGTATCAATAAATGTGTAAACATTGTCGATTGCTTCATTTACATTCATGTCAAATGATTGTGTGCGTTCTTTTTTATCATTTGTATTTGATACGCCCATTAATCTGGCATATACTTCATTTATTAATTTTTCTTTTAATGCATAGAATTTGTCGCCATAAAATATTGCTTGATTCTTTTCGACGTTTAATTTGTCAACAATATTCTTTGATGCAAAAACGGCAATATCGCCCGCAAATGCTTGTTTTAATGCAGCTTTCATTGAAGTGACATTTGATGCATCTGTTTCATATATTCCGCCCATGCTTGAATATAATAAATTATTTTGTATTGCTAAATCGCATCTCGCTATTTCATAACACATGTGACGAAGCCATAATTCAAGTGGATTCTTTGTTGGCGTAAATCTAATTATAAACGCGTCACGCCCTAATTTTAAACCTCGAATCATTGTACCATTTTCAAAACATATATTTACGCTTACAGGGTAGCCAAATTTGTCAATTCCAAATTCGCCAGATTGTTTAACCAAATACCATTTATTATTTAATTTTGTTGCTATCATATAGCCATATTCAAAACACTTTTGTTTAACATATAATTCTGGTTGGTCTGTTTCCAGTCCGTCAATAACTATTTGATTAAAAAAGAGGTCCATAAACCTCTTTTCCTCTTCAAAAGCGGTTTCTTGCAATATGGCTTCGAAATCAAATTCTTTTATTTTTGCCATTTGTTAAAACCTCGATTCTTTATTATTCTGGTGTATATGTAATATATGTTGCTTTGAAGAAATCACAATAGTAATATAATACGTCATGGTCAAGATATGAAATCATTTTTCTTAATGGACGTCTAACTTCTGTGTATGCATCAAAATTCTTTTCAAAATAACCAATGGCATTTACGTCAACAATATATACAACATTGTCGGTTGTATCTACTTCCCAGAATAGATTTCGAATTTCTGCTCTGTCAATGTTTAATGTATTTGCTAACTTTACAACGTCAATTTGATTAATTAAATATGAAGAAATAATTACTCTTATATTTTCTGTTGGTGTCTTTGATTTATATGCGCAATAATCTGCATTTGCAAATTTGAAATGTGAAACCGCATTTCTAATTGTTAAAAGTAAATCTTCTAATGTTGCTGGCGTTGAATTCATTGCAAATGGTGTCATTGATGCTTTTGCATTTACAAGTAAACCCTTTAAATCATTGTAAATTAAATCTTCGTCGCCAGAAGCAACAGAAACAACAATTTTTTGTGCTACTTCGTCAACAGATTTTCCAGAATCTAGCATTTCACGAATTTTATAATTATACCATTCTTTTGAAGTTTGGCGCTCGTTCCATGTGCCATAATATTTTGTATGGATTTTTGCATCTTCTGCTGTAAAATATTTTGTTGTTGTGCCACGCTCGAAATTATATGGTGTAGCCATTTCAATAAACATTTCTTCAAGAATTCTTCCATTTTCTACTGCACCCTTATTAAAACCATTTAATGAATTGAAAGCTAATGCTGCGCGAATATCACTCTTATAAATTCTGTCAATTGCGCCATAGGCAGAATTAACAACGTCAGTATTTGCTGCTGTTGTTCCATTATTATAAATTGTTGGCATGTTTGTTTTCCTCTTTTCTTATTTTAACATTTTTTTATAATATTCAAATCTTTTTTGCTGCTTTTCTTTTTCAATTTCTTCTTCTGTCTTTTCTGGTGTTTTTTCTTCTTCGCCAGAAGCTGCATTTGAAGAATTTTGATTTTTTCCAGCATCATTTATCAATTGCATAATAGTTTTATCTTTATCTGCAATGATTTCGTCTTTTTCCTTTAATTGCTTTTGCAATAATGCAATTGCTTCGGATTCTGGCATTGTTTTTGCTTCATTATCATTCATGCTTATTTTTCCTCGATTTCTTTGTTTTCTTCTTTGTTTAGCTTTTCATTAAATTGTTTTGCGGTGTTTTGCAGTTTTGTAATATCATTTATTAAGTCCGCTTTTTCTTCTTCTGTCAATTTTCCGTCTTTTAAATATTTTCTTAATTTTAAAATTAGAATTATTAACAGATTCAAAATTGAAACGATTAACAAAATAATATCAAGAATTGTCTTGAATTCTGCCAATGAAATTGTAATTCCAAACGTTGACAAAATTGCAACAGAAATTTCTTCATATTTCATTTTATACCACCACCATATTTATTATATTATAATGAAAAAAGATTTACAAGAAATTTTGTAAATCTTTTTTCGTGTCTATCAATAGAACATGCATGTGTAGTAATTCAATTATTGATATTGCATGGACGCATTACGCGGTTTTTTGCCCGCTTCAATAGTAATGTAATCAATTACAAGGGACATGCAAGTCATGTGATTTAATTAAAATATCTTTTTGATTGTATCTTCATGTAAACCGCTACACCAGCATTTAGGAAATTCATAATTCTTGTTTACGTTTACGTAATCAAAAACTGCTGTGATTTTCTTGCCAGCTGCTACAAGCTTTGTTGTGTTTACGTCACGTTTAAAGTGACAATCAATAAGCTTTCCGCCGTTTTCCTTATCTACCATTTTGAATGAATCAAATGCATCATATTTTGCGGTTTTATCGTGATGCTCTATAATTAAAGTGATTTCACATGGCTTTGTGATTTCCTCTAACACTTCGCCATTTTCATTTGCCTTTACTTCTTTTTCATTAACTAACATTTTATTTTTCCTCTTTTCTTTTCTTCATTTTTTCACGCGTCCATGATTTTATATACATTAAATGTCTAGTTTAATATAGACATGAAATGTTGTTGCGTTTTCTATGCGCTTAACAATTTTAACAGAATTTATATCAATGTTTAAATCTGTCAATTTATCTTCTAGCGCTTGCTTGAATCCAGATTCAAAATCAATTCTGTATTGTCTGACATGCTTCATTATATCACATTTTTTGACAATTACAAATGATTTATTATATTGTCTTTGCATTTTACTTTTCCTCGCTTTCATAAGCTGCATTAAATTTAAAATATTCTAATGGCTGCATGATTCTTTCTTCATAATTTTCAACTTTTGCTTTTTGCAATAATGAGCGGATTTTATTTAAAACCTTTTCTGCATTTTTATTTAATCTGGTGTCACTTTCTGGCGTATAGAAATTGACAGCATATTTTAAGCGGTTATTGTTGCGCATACATAAAATCACATGCACATATGCAACTTTATTATTATATACTTTTTTAAGCATTTTCGTGTACCTCTGTAAATTCGTATTTATCACAATAAATGACGTATGCACATTCATTTGAATGGTCATTTATTTGAATTGCAATTGTCATGTCAATTACACCAGTATTATAAATAACGATTTCAATGTCATGATTTGAATAATTTGCATAGCTGCCAGACAAAATTTTTTTGTCTGGCAATGTTATAAAGCCACGCACACGTTGATTTGCTTTTAATTGTAATCTTTGTAAATTTTCCATTTGTGCCACCTCTTAATTTGTTGCTATTTCGTATGCATTGCCAATGTGTATTTCATGGTCGCCACGACATACATAAACGTCAAAACATTTTACAATATCAAGAAGCATTGTTTGTGCTGCATATAATTGCTTTGTTGTATATAAACCATTTGTAAAATAATGATTTATAACATTTTGCATCTGCTGCATAGCTGCTTCAATGTCATGTGTTTCATTCAATGCTATTTCGCATACCTTAAATAAATAATTGATTAATTCTTTCATAATTCGCACCTTTTATCTTTCTGTCGCTTTCGACAATTACATTGTAAATCTTTTTGAAAAAATTGTCAATAACTTTTTTAAAAAATTTTCTATGGTGTTCCGATTATGTTGCCATAGTCTGCATTTGAAACATATTCAAGCGGTTGATTTTCTTTTAAATCATGCATGACGTCCGCAAGCTGTTTGAATGAATCACTTGCTTTTTTTAATGCGCTTGCATCATTCGGCGCTGCATTTTTTAATTCTTCCATGATAGCACGCCCACGATTATTTGAATTTGCCAATCCCTCGAATCTTTGAATAATATCTTCTTTTGCGATTTGAATGTCTTTTTCTGTAATCTTTTTTGACGAAGAAATATTCAATATTGATTTTTGCAATGAATTATAATCTTTTGTTTCTTTTCCAATGCTTTTATAAAATTCGCGTTTATCTTCAAATCTAACACGATAATATAATTCTTCAATCGCACTCAATTTGCTGCCCGTCAATTCATTAAATTTCTTGACGCGTTGACGATAAACACGTTTTAATGTGTCAAATTCTTTTCCGCTCAATCCGGTTATTTCACGAATAGCGGCAGAATATGACATTTTCTTTTGTCCTAATATTACTTGTTTTCTTTTCATTTTCTTACACCTCGTATAATTCTATTTCATAATTTTGTGATGCAATATCATTTGCATTGTCGTATGTAATTGTATTTTCACGCTTGCATAATTCTTTGAATAAAGGTATTAAACCTTTTCCACCTCTTAAATTTAATGATGCTAAACATTGAAATTTATTTCCAGCTGCAAATATTTCAATTACTTTGTTTATATCTTTTAATTTATATTTTGCAGTAATTCCATTTTCTATTTTTTCAACAGCACCATTGTAAACCATTGTATTATATATTGTTGAAATAGGCACGCCTTTCGTATGCAATTCAATAAATCCGTCGGTGTCAACTTCAAAATATGTTTTTGGCGCTAAAAACAAGCCATATTTGCACGTAGCTTCAAGCTTTAAAGCACCTAATTCATATTGATTTGCATCTGTTTCGAATATTCCATGAATTGAATCTGTATCGCAATAATAAAAATCTTCTTCTGGCGAATGTATGCATTTTTCACGAATTGATTTGCACAATTTAACACGCCCCATTGCAGTTATTAATGCGCCCTGTGTCACACTCATAATATTTGAATCGTCTGTTTCGTAGCCGTCTAATACTAAATGAACGGCGCCAGTTTCTTTGTTTAATTCTCTGTGGCTCTTTGCACGCTCTGGATTCTGTGCCAATTTGCCATAGCTTGAATTTAAACCTAATTTCGAAAAGGCTTGTTTACATGCATTTTTTTCTTTTTTGCCCGCATTCTTTTCTGCATAAAGAATGTCAACAAATTTTGCATAATTATAATCGTATTGCTTTTCGTATGCATAAACATAATCGCATGTGAATTCCATGTCATACCAATAATTAATATATTCTTCAAATTCAAATGCAAAAATTAATAAATCATTGCCGTATGGATTGTCTGGCGTTTCTGTATATTTTTTAATATATGAATCATACCAGACGGGCAGCATGTGCGGTTTCATAACGCCGCGCCATTTTGTCAAATGTAATATATAAACGTATTTATCGTCATTTTTTGTCTTTAAATAGTTTTCATACGTTTGCTTGTATAATCTACCTTTTAAAGCAATTGATTCATGCATCTGCGCCGGATAATGTGAATTATAATCAAATCTTTGAAATTGTTTTTCTACCAATTTATTTTGATATTTTTTATTCACGAAACAAATTCCACCACGATATAAGCCAGAATAACGAAATAATGTATCTAATTCCGTCCACATGATATAATCTTTTTGAAATTGTTTCAAATCTGCTGCATAGTTTTCTTTATTATATAACACATGCAATAAATAACGCTTTGCAAAACCGCCAGCCGTCATAAAATCGGGTTTTGGTGTCAAATGCATGTTATAATGCTCTGCCAAATATTCGTCGCATTTTTTAACTAAATAAAATAAACCTTTTCCGTCAATAATCATATAGTCAATGGCTTCTTGCGTGAATTTTCCGTCAATTGTATTTTCTTGATAGTCCATTTCAAGCTTACGCAATTTGTTTCCGTTTTCGTCTTCAATGTCAAAATCATTTAACAGCTTACGCAAGCCACCGCCGAATATGTTGCATAAATCATATATTATAATTTTATGATACACTTTTTTATGCTCTTTGTTTTCGTATAGATACCATATTTTTAATTGATAACGTTGCCCGAATTCACTATGCAATGATTCATACATGTTTAATTTTGCAGCTTTGTTTTCTTTTGAATATTCAACAAATCCGAGTGTTAGCAATTGATAATCAATCTGTGCAAAATCAAATTTTGCATTATAAAACCATAATGTTTTAATATGATGCCATGATATTAATTCAAGCCATTCAATAAAATTTGACGCAATAAAATCAAATTTGCCAACGCTTAAAATCCATGCATATGCTGACACGCTGGCGTGCTGCCTAAACCATGCCACATCGTGAATTGTTCCGAGCTGATTCAATTCTTTAATAGACACAATTTTGTTATCAATCAATGTATATGTTTCTGTATCTACTGCCGCCCAATCAAATTTTTTTGATTTCGGCAAATTGTTATAAATCATTCACACCACCACCACATTATTGATTATAATGCAGAATCAAAACAAAACAAATATTTTTTTAAAAAAAATTTCATTTTGGCATAGCTGCATGGTGTTTGCTAGAATTGGCACTAGCCTATGCAGAGTGCTAAAAAATGGGAAGATTTGTTCTTTTTCTTTTTTATAAGCAGC
>Ga0247611_10009920_pt1 | contig 11312 bp, 9 predicted proteins | sample 177DNAGHGhighgp2_FD_192422 | JGI IMG/M metagenome (GOLD analysis project Ga0247611, IMG submission 192422) | Sheep rumen microbial communities from Palmerston North, Manawatu-Wanganui, New Zealand - 1770 DNA GHGhigh gp2 | ecosystem: Host-associated > Mammals > Digestive system > Stomach > Rumen ... | reverse complement strand
AAAAATATTTATTGAAAGGAGAATTTCAAGAGAAAAGAAAGTTGTATTAATTAAAAACCAACTCAATAATGAATAACTAGATAGTATCTATTATTAGATTTATCTATGGCAATTCATGCTCACATATGAGTGAAATGTTTCATTGAAGCTGCTTTATAATGTGTACCGTTGGAAGCTTTTTCTTTCATAATTAAGTTCGTCCAAGTCTTTTTGATAGCGGTGATTACATCATCAGTACAGTCAGATTTTGAACATTTATAACCTCAGTATCATATAGTTTCAGAAAATGAAGATGCTCATTTGATATTTGCAGGAAATTTTATTCATAAATCTGAAAATCGATTTAATATTGAGTTATAGCTGTAGTATCAGTCTCAAGAGTTTCTTAAATGAAGATTGCTGGTTTTGTGAGAATTCGCTAATTTGTTTGCCCGAGTTGTAGCAGATCATTCGAGGTCTAGATTGTATGTGTATGGATTCACTCAAACATTATTTCTTTCTTCATTATGTCGTGAGAGAATAGCATTACGAATCTTTTGTTCATTAATATTTGAAAAGTTATCAGATAGATGAGGTAAATTTGATTTTGAAATTTTTTGTGTAGTTGTGGTAGTTTTATTTGAAGATGTCTGATTCTTTGAACTTGTTTCAGCTTGTTCTTCCTCTAATTGGTATTCAAAAACACTAAGCATATTCAAAGAATATTCTCTTAGATCTGCAAAAAATTTGGCATTTTTGTCTTTTGTGAATGAAGGATCTGTTAATGAGTCTGAAAATGTTCTTAAAAATTTAACTTTTTTTTCTGTTGTCCCCATTTTTGCGACAGCTTTGTCTAGTGTAGGACTAAAATCTGCTATGCTGAGGGAATTAACTTGGTTGATTGAAATGAAAAAAATTGGTAATAAACTGGCTATTATTGCGAGAAATTTTTTCATTTTTATTATTAAATTTTTAAATTTCGACAGAAATTATAGTAATCCAGGAAATGATGTCAAATTATATTAGTTTTTAGCTAAATTCTCAATTTTTTCTTTTTGTCATCGAATAGTAAAAATATTTCCAAATAGACTGGCAACAGTCATTGGACCTACTCATCCAGGGACAGGACTAATAGCATAAACTTTGTCTTTCACTTTTTCAAAATCTGCATCACCAGTAGACTTTCAATTCAAAAATCCATAACCAACATCAATTAAAATCTGATTTTTTTCTTCATTTACAAAATTATCATCAATTAAGTGTAATGCTCATGTGCATGAAATAATTACGTCAGATTCTTTAGTTTGATCTATGATTTCTTCTGGAGTATTCCTAATATCGAAAGTATGTACGTTAGCTCATTTTAATTCTAAATATCTACTAATTGGGCGTCAAACTATGTCACTTTGTCCAATTACAGAAATTATTTTTCACTTAAAACTTCATAAATCGTAAGCATTCCACAATGAAATTACAGCCTGCGCTGTCGCAGGTAAAAATTCTATTTTTCATTCAAAAGCCCATTCCTGTAATTTATTTCATAGTCAATCCATGTCTTTTAGTGGAGCGATAGCGTTACAAATTTCTTTCTGATATGGTTTTAATCATTCAGTCAAAGGCAATTGGCAAATGATTCCTACACAACGTTCTTCATTATTCAATATCTTCACTAATTTTATAACTTCATCTTTATTCGTATAAGATTTCTTTTGAAAATCTGCTAAATCTGAATATTCAGAATTATATTCTTTTTCTCATTGTCCGAAAATTAGACAGTCAAATCAGATTTCTTCTGAATATTTTTTCTTTAATTTTACGTAAATTTGAGATGGATTACTTTCTCCGAAAAATAGAACTGCTACGAATTTTTTATCATTTCAAAAATATTGAGTTTTGAGTTCTTTATATTCTCATTTTAATAATTCAGATTTTTCTTTTCACTTTAGTAGTAACATTCACTAATAATTCATAATAAACAATCTATGACTTATATATATAAAGAAAACCTATTTTAAAGCAATAAAAAACTCCACAAGTGTGGAGTTATATTTTATAAATTTTATATTTTATTCTACAAATCTTGCTTGAGAACTATCTAATAATGGGTTATACATACGGAATAACAAAGAAACAACACTTGCTGTATCTAAACGCTCTGCAGACATTCATAGGTCATTTAATCCAGAAATAAGTACATTTTCCCTGGTTTGAATGTTTTGCTCACATTTAATGAAAGTTCTATATCTTTCAACAATCATTTCTACATCATCTTTAGCATTCAATACATTTAAGAATTTATCCCATCGAGATCTGTTTACCTGTTCAGCGTCTCTTTCATCCCAGTAATATGGAATTACTATATAAAATTCTTTTACATAAATTAATCATTGTTGGTTATCTATTCATTCCAAAAATGTTATGTAATTATCTCACTGTCTCTTTAGAGCAGGATTATCAATTCATTTTAGATTTTTTTTAAGGTAAGATAGATATTCTGTTAAATCTAGATATGTGTTACGAATTAGTATTTGGATTGGAAAAGCTAGTCAATTTAAGAATCTTTTATATTGTTCCAAAATTACTTGTTGTTCATCAAAATTTTTTAAATCAAGGTTTAAACCTTCGACTTTTATAATAGAACGTAATCATCAATCTTTTAGGATAACGATTCCGTTTTTAACTTCAGAAATAGGAAGCATAGTCTCAGTGTTAAACAGATTATCAGCTTTTCATTTTTTTACTTTTGATTTTTCTGGATCTAGAATTCACATGTATTATTAGATAATTAAGTAAAATTCTTTATTATCAATAGTTTCGTTATTGAACTGTATTGCTACAGTACCACTTATAATGTCAGATTCTCTTTCTTGCCAATTTGATTGATACCGTCGGAATATGAAGCTAACTATAATCCAAGCTAGTCATAGAACACCTAAAGCAATAAAAATTCCAACCAGATTTCATTTTGCTTTTTTGATTCATGCTTCATTCTCTGAAAAAAACATCATATAGAATGTATAAATAGACATAATTAAAGCAATGAATGAAACTAATCAAAGAGCCATATTAATTATAGCTCTAGCATAATCTATAAATTTATGATCTCTACCTGTGTCATTATCTAGTCAAAATACCCCTAGAAGTTTTAGTATAATAGTATCATCTTCTTGTTTTACACTTACACAATCTCAAATATTTGTACTATCACATTCTGGTAATTTTGCTTGGTTATTTGTATATGGATTTTTTTCTTCTAGAGTTTCTCATCCAAATTTTTGTCATTCACATAATCAAAACCATCATAGTCAGATTATGATTCCTAAGGACATAAAGTATATGATAGATTTTTTCATTATTCTGATATTAATTAGGTAAATATATTTTAATCTGTATAAGCTATGTTGGTGATAAATCGTATTATTACGCTGATAATTAACCATGAAATTCAGATTCAAGCTAGAGCAATTGCGGCTGTAGAAATTCATTTTTTACCTTTAGCTGCATTTTTATCATCAGATCATGATGAAAATACTAGGAATCCACAGTATATCATATAAATTAGAGCGATGAAAGCCAATATTCATAATAGCCAGTTAATGATTATTTGAATCATAGCCATGACATAATTTAGAGATCTAGTATATTCTTTTTTCTGTGGAAGATGTATGATTCATTTTAAATTCTCGGTAAATCAGTATGATCACTCGTTGATATCGGTAACAGTTTTCTCATTCATTACCGGATCCGAATCTCATGCAAAATCTGCAACTTTAGGTCAAGTTGTTAGTCATGCTTCAGAGTATAACAAAAATAGTGAAAAGAATCAAAGAAGAAATAATCAGATTTTTTTTAGATTTAACATTTTTTGTTTTTTATACGTAAAATCTTATCGTTTAATTATATTCAGAATTGCTATAAATGCAAATTTTTACTAAGAATTTTAACTAGAAAATGGTTGACAATTCACTATACTACCACACAGTTTTTCAAATTATAATATTTTAAAAATATGGCAATTAGAAACATTGCAATTATTGCACACGTTGATCATGGTAAAACTACGCTTGTGGATCAGCTTTTACAACAATCAGGAACTCTTAAAGCTCTCGAATGACAAGATTTGATTATGGATAATAATGATCAGGAAAGGGAGCGTTGAATTACTATTTATGCAAAAAATACAGCAATAATTTATAAGTGAGAGAGAATAAATATCGTAGATACGCCAGGTCACGCCGATTTTGGTAGTGAAGTAGAAAGAGTTTTACGTATGGTGGATAGCGTTCTTCTCGTAGTAGATGCATATGAATGACCAATGCCGCAGACAAAATTTGTGTTAAAAAAATCACTAGAACTTTGACTCAAACCAATCGTAGTGATAAATAAAATTGATAAACCTACAGCCAGAGTTAATGAAGTTATCGATATGCTTTTTGATCTTTTCATCTTACTCTGAGCAACGGATGAACAAGCAGATTTTCCAATTATGTATGCTAGTGCAAAACAGTGATACGCAATGGCAGACATGAATGATGAGAGAAAAGATATGACTCCACTTTTTGATGCAATTCTGAAATATGTACCAGAAGCTCTAAATTTTCCAGAAAAAGATTTTAGAATGCAGATTGTAAATCTATGATATGATAATTTTCTTGGACGTTTGTGAATTGGACGTGTGTATGAATGAATAGTAAAACCATGAACACAAGTAAAAATTATCGATCATGAATGAAAAATCAGAACATGAAAAATTAATAAAGTTTTTTCTACTTTATGACTTCAGAGAATAGAACAGGAAGAAGCTCAATGTGGAGATATAGTTACAATTGCATGAATCCCTGATATTTTCGTATGAGAAACAGTTTGAACATGAGATGTACAGGCTTTACCTTCAATTGCTATCGATAAACCAACGTTACAAATGGAATTTCTAGTAAATGATTCTCCATTTGCATGAAAGGAATGAAAATATATGACTACCAGAAATTTGAGTGAAAGATTAGAAAAAGAACTTGAAACAAATGTTTGACTTGAAGTGGATTTTTCAGATTGAAAATTCTTGGTTTCAGGAAGATGAGAATTACATCTTTCAGTACTTATTGAAAGTATTCGTCGTGAATGATGGGAATTGCAAGTTTGAGCTCCACAAGTAATTTTTCGTGAAGTGGATGGAGAAAAGTTGGAACCAATCGAGACTTTGGTAGTAAGTGTAAACGATGAATTAGCTTGAACGATAATTGAAATGCTTTCTCATCGTAAAGGTATGATGAAAAACATGAATTCAGCGAACTGACTTACAACAATTGAATTTGAGATTCCAACTAGATGATTACTATGATTCCGTGGAGAATTTATCCTCGAAACAAAAGGAGAATGAATTATGTATTCGTCGTTCTCTCATTATGAAGAATGGAAATGAGAAATTAAAAAAAGAGAAGTTTGATCCATGATTTCTTCTGCCACTTGAACAGCAATGAACTATGGAATTTTCAAACTACAGGAAAGATGACCAATTTTCGTTGATCCAGCCCAGCCAATTTATGAATGAATGATAGTTGGAGAACATTTGAAATGATGAGATATGACAGTTAATCTTACAATCAATAAGCAGCAAAATAATTTTCGTAATTCATGAAATGATGAAGCAATGCTTCTAAATCCAATTAGACATTTGACTCTCGAAGATGCTCTTGGATATATTTGACTAGATGAGTTAGTCGAAATTACTCCAAAATCTATTCGTATCAGAAAAAAGTATCTCACAGAATGAGCTAGAAATCAGGCTAGAAAGGCAGGATTGATTTAAAAAATACGTTAAATGAAAAACTCCTCCTAGAAATACAGGGGGAGTTTTTAAATTTTTTAAAGTTCATCATTAAGTTCACCAGTGTCGCTTTGTATAGATTTTGGCGAGTAGCCAGAGAACAAAGCCTACTATGGCAATTCCTGATGAAACATTCATGATCCAGGTGTGAGCAAGCCACCAATCCTTCCACCATATAGCCAGTATGACTATGAGAAAGATTTGAGAGATGAGAATACTCACGAGCCACCAGCCTGGTGCAGCCTTACCATCGTGTTCTTTATTACTATTGATGATGAACGCTGTGAGTGCAATAACAGCAACTACACACACAAATGAAAAGAAAATTTGGAACCACATAATTTTAACTTTTTTATATTAGACATTTTGTTATCTAACTGTGAGTTTATATTTATTTTATAAAAAGTCAAGTAAAGTTAAAATAGGAAATTATAGTGGTAAATTCAAGGAAATTAGAAAAGTTTATTTGAGCAAAAAATTTTTATCTTAAAAGAAGCTCCCTTTGAAAACAAAGGGAGTAAGATCTGTAAGATTGTTTTAATCTTCTTTTACATCTTTGGGTAGGAACCATGATCCTACGGCTACTGTTATGAATATGATATAAGCACAAATGCTAAAACCATATCCTAGTCCTTCAATAAAATTGTCCATAATTAAAGTTGTTTTGTTTATGTTTCGTATATTATGTATTATACACAGAAACATGCATAAAATCAAGGGATTTTTATGTTTTTTTTGAAAATATTTTCTTAAATTATAATTATTTATATTGAATTAATTAGAATTCACAGTTCTTAGGAGTTCTAGGGAATGGTAATACATCACGAATATTTTCCATTCCAGTTACATACATTATTAAACGTTCAAATCCGACTCCGAATCCTGAATGAGGTACAGATCCCCATTTTCTTAAATCTAAGTACCACCAATAATCTTTAGGATCCATTCAGTTATCAATTATTTTTTGAGTTAATACATCTAATCTATCTTCACGCTGTGAACCTCAAACGATTTCCCCAATTCCAGGAGCTAAAAGATCCATAGCAGCTACTGTTTTTCAGTCTTCATTTAATTTCATGTAGAAAGCTTTAATCTCTTTTGGATAGTCGATTACAAATACAGGTCCTTTGAAATATTCTTCGGCTAAATATCTTTCATGTTCAGTTTGCATATCCATTCCCCAATGTACAGGGTACTCAAATTTCTTTACAGATTTTTCTAATATTTCTATAGCCTCAGTATAAGTGATTCTTCCAAAATCAGCTTTAGTGAATTTTTCTAATCTTTCTTTCACTTCAGGATTGATAAATTTAGTAAAGAAATCTAATTCTTGTTGTGCATTATCCAAAACGTATTGGAATACATATTTCAGTAAATCTTCAGTCAAATCCATATTGTCAGTGATGTCAGCAAACGCAAATTCAGGTTCAATCATCCAGAATTCTGATGCATGACGAGTTGTATTACTATTTTCAGCACGGAATGTTGGTCAGAATGTGTAAATTTTTCCAAATGCTGTAGCAAAAGTTTCTCATTCAAGCTGTCCACTTACAGTAAGCGATGCGTGTTTTCCAAAGAAATCATTGCTATAATCAACTTTTCAGTCTTTTCATTTTAAGTTAGGATGCTCCAAATCAAGTGTAGTTACTTGGAACATTTCTCCAGCTCATTCACAGTCACTAGCTGTAATTAATGGAGTGTGTACATAAACAAATCATCTTTCATTGAAGAATTTATGTATAGCGAAAGCTATCAAACTTCTAACTCTGAATGTTGCAGAAAAAGTATTTGTTCTTGGACGTAAGTGTGCTATTGTACGTAAATATTCCATAGAATGTCCTTTTTTCTGGAGAGGGTAGTCCAATGGTGATTCTCAAACTAATGTAACCTTGGAAGCTTTTAATTCAAAAGCTTGTTTCCCTCATTGAGATTCTACCAAAGTTCATTCAACTATTAATGAAGTACAAACTCAAAATTTACATATTTCAGCAAAATTAGGTAAAATATCTTCAAAAACAATTTGTAAATTCTTTAAACAAGAACCGTCATTCAATTCGATGAATCCAAAAGTTTTGGAATCTCTGATAGTTCTTACCCATCCATTAACAGTAATCTGAGTGTTTAATAGAGGTTTGTAATCTTTATAAAGCGAAGAAATGCTCGTAAATTTGTACTCTCTTTGCATAATTCAATAGTTAAAAGTTAAACTCTACCTTTCTTTTTACTTTTTGAAAATATAAATGCAAGTGTAAAAAAATCATTTTTCTTCTTGCAAGTTAGAAAATTTTATCTATTCTTGAAATGTTTTACTTCATTCTCCAATTATGGAAGACTTAAAAAGTTTCAAAGAATTCTTTGACTACAAGCCATGTAATGAAGAAGATCCAACTGACATTTTGGAGAATATTTTGCGTAAAGCAAAAAAATATTTAAAACCAGAAGAAATTAATGAGATAATTAGAACTTATGAATTTACTCGTGAAGCTCATAAATGAGTTTATCGTAAATCATGAGAACCATATATAATTCATCCACTTAGAGCCACTGAATTTTTGATGGAGATTAATCCAGATGTGGTTTCTATTCAGTCTTGTATTCTCCATGATGTTATAGAAGATACTGATTATACATATGAAGATATAGAAAAATTATTCTGAAAGGAAATTGCGGATATTTGTGAATGATTGGTGAAGGTGTCTAAAGTTAGATATAAATGAGAGGAACGTGATTTGGAAACCATCAAAAAAACTTTTCTTGCGATGGCTAAAGATTTACGTGTAATTTTTGTAAAGTTCGCTGATCGTATCCATAATATTCAGACTTTACAATATCATCCAGAAGAATCAAAGAGAATAAAAATTGCGACAGAAACTCTCAAGATTTATGCTCCACTTGCCAAAAGACTTTGACTTTATAATTATCAATTGTACCTTGAAAACTGATCTTTCCGTGTGTTATATCCAGATAAATTTGAAGAGATTATGTGATATTTGACTAAGCAATTCCAAGATGGGTCGAAGTTTCTAAATAAATGAATAAAAAATCTGACTGAAATTCTCAAAAAAGAGTGAATTGAAGATTTTAAAGTTCTTTGAAGAATCAAGAGTCCATTCAGAATTTTTGAGAAAATGGACAAAAAATATCATACAGAAGATGTAAGTAGAATTATGGATTTGCTCGCTTTCCGTGTGGTAACTGAAACGGTGACAGATTGTTACATGATTCTCTGAATCATTCATAAATATTACACTCCACTTATCAAAAAAATTAAAGATTATATCGCTATTCCAAAATTTAACTGATATAAAAGTATTCATACAACCATTCTTTGAATGTTTCGTTTTCCAGTGGAAGTACAAATCAGAACCAAAAAAATGGATGAAGTTGCTGAGTTCTGAGTGGCTGCTCATTTTGCTTATGCAGAAAGTAATGCGAGTGTAGTTGCTTCATCACAGCAATGACAATGGATTCAGCGTTTACAACAAATTGTGGCAGAGTATCAATGAGCAGAAGATAAAGAGAAATTTAAGGATGCTTTGAATATAGAGATTCTTGATAAGACTATATTTGTTTATACTCCAAAATGAGATATTAAGGAATTGCCAGCAGGATCATCTGTACTAGATTTTGCATTTAGTATCCACTCAGAAATCTGACTTAAATTTAAAAATGCCATAGTTAATGGTCAGATTAAACCTCTTTCATATATCGTTAGGACATGAGATATTATCAATATTAACACATTTAAAAATCGTTATTCTGCTGTAAAACATTGGATAGATTATTTACATACTCCATCTGCTCGTGGACAGTTGATTAAATATGTTCGTACGCAGGAGAGGGAAGCTCGTTTGGATGAAGCTATCGATTGACTAAATCAATATCTCAAAAATCTATGACTTCCAATGTTCCGTTCGGATGCTGATATGATTCAGAAATTGTGAGAGCCATTAGAAGTTGAAAGGAGATTATTGCAGGTTCTTGATAAACAGGAAACTTATGGAGGATTAGTTCGTGCAGCTTATCCAGAATTGAAAAAAGAAACTCAATGAAAAACTTTGATTTCTGATACTTCTCAATTTGAAAGAGATTTGAAATCTGAGATTACTGCAGCAATCTCTGGAGAAACTAAATCTTCAGATGTAGTAGTTGATAATGATAAATTACTTCATTGTGTATTCTGTCCTGAATGTAAACCAGCTTTTTGAGATAAAATTATCGCAAAGTCTGGTCGTGAATGAATAAAAATTCATACATTAAAATGTAAGGCATTGAAAACATTATCTTATTCATCCTTATTGGAAGCTCATCGAAAGGAGAGTGAAAAATCAACGAATTATACGTTGAATATTAAGTTGAAGTTCTCTCAGAAAAAGATGAGTATTATAGATATAATTGCATTGTTTAGTTCTTTTTCTATCCCTATCTTCAAGTTTGAACTTGAGAAAGTTGAGTGAAAAATGACAATGGCAACCATTGAATGAGATATATCAAATCCTGCAAAAATATGATTCTTGTTAGCAGATTTACGTCAAAATCATCCGTGAATTGAAATTGTTAGTAAGGAACTAAGGTAAAACTTAGCTTGAATATTTTAGGAGAAATCCTATATTAAAGCCAGATTTATTTTGTTACAAATATTATAATGGTTAGTATGAAAGATTTATGACAGTACAAAGAAATGTTTACGAAATATAAGCAGTTAGATAAAAAACTTAAAAGTTTGATTATTAGGGCTAAGGAATGAACATATATGGAAGATTGAGAAGAAAAACCACAAGTAGTTATTGATATTTCATGAGAGATGAAAATAAAAGATTTGCATATTAATGATGAAGCTCTTTTTACTCCAAGTAAAAAATCTGAACTTGAAAACTTATTGATTACAGCTATTCAGAAGGCTCAGAATAAAGCTCAGGAAGTAGTAGCAGAGCAAACTAAAGAAATACTTGGAGTTGATACAAATGATCTTGCTGGAATGATGTGAGGATTGTGATGAAATTAGAACATATTCGAAAAATATAAAAAGGCTTCCATAGAGGCCTTTTTTTTTTATGCTGCATCTAACCATTTTATTCTCGTTTCTATATCTGAGGATGAATCTTGAGTTATTACTCTATATGATGTTTTAGGTAAACGGTTTTTGAAAGATTTTTCTATTTGAGCAAGTTCATGATTAATAAAACGTCAAGACTGAAATGCTCTTTTTTGAGCCTTTCTACGTTTTTTTGGATCAGTGAATGCGTCTTTTTCATCTCATATTACTGTATCATCAAACATATTATCGGCTTCTCCAGAAAAGACATCTTTATAAAGTGAACGTGATCATAACAGTAATGGTTCTACTTTTATGTCGTTTGATCTGAATGAATCTTTTTCAATGATTGGTTTTTGTAAAGTTCCGTTATCAAATGCTTTTTTAAAGAAGTTTTGAAAAGCTTCTAATGCATATGCTAATTCTGCTGGTAGTTTACGGGCGGAAAAACAATCTTTCATTACTGTGCCTTGG
>Ga0247611_10009919_pt1 | contig 11312 bp, 8 predicted proteins | sample 177DNAGHGhighgp2_FD_192422 | JGI IMG/M metagenome (GOLD analysis project Ga0247611, IMG submission 192422) | Sheep rumen microbial communities from Palmerston North, Manawatu-Wanganui, New Zealand - 1770 DNA GHGhigh gp2 | ecosystem: Host-associated > Mammals > Digestive system > Stomach > Rumen ... | reverse complement strand
CAGCGGATGTCGGCATATCGACTCGGGCGATATAGGTCAGCAAAGATTGAGAGAGAATTGACCTCGGCTATCATTGCATCAATATAACGATTTGCCCCTTCTTTCGACATGACCGTTGTTAGAAATTCATACAGTGCGTCCATATCGAGCACCGCCATGCGATGTATTCTAACCTTATAGGTTGTCATAATGCTCGTTCACCCTCTTTCTTAATATGCCGAAGTATTCCTCCACCGTCATCAGTTCTTCTTCTGGCGTTTTAGTCATTTTTTCAGATACATCACGTGAGGGCGACGGCGCATGAATCGACACTTTTGCGATAGGATTTGTCGTGCATTCTATAGTATCCATAATAAACTCCTTTCAGTTTGCAAAGATACACATTTTTTCCGACATGGCAAGAAAAAGAAATCCCCGCCAGCATAGACCAGCAGGGAATGGGGGTGAAGAAATGAGCGGTTAGCTCAGATTCTTATGTCATTTATTCATTTATGTATGAAAGTAATTGTGCTTTTAAAGACTCCAAATCTTCATTCAAAGTCTGCCACAACACAGAGGGGTTGATGTCGGCATAGTCATGAACTAGAATAACACCAATGAAACATAATTCATTCTCGCAAAAAGAGGCGCAAAAAACGACAACTATAAAAGAGAAAAAAACAAAACAGTAATTCTTGGGAGTGGTATTGGAGGGGTCTGAATTCTGGAGTTGGTCTTGGTTTTTCTCTATGTCGGAAAAAAGTCGTACTTTTGCAGCATGAAAGTTTCCATTTTGAATATAGGCGACGAGCTGCTTATCGGGCAGGTCGTCAACACCAACGCCAGCCGTATGGCCCAGTTGCTGACACAGGCAGGAATTGACGTTTGCGGCACTTACGTAATCGGCGACAATGCCGAAGATATCAATCACTACCTAGCCCACTGCCTGCAGCGCAGCGACACAGTGCTAATGACCGGTGGCCTAGGACCCACTAAGGACGACATAACGAAGAAATGTCTCTGCCAGTTTTTCGGCAGCGAACTATATGAAAACGAGGAAGCGCTGGACAACGTCAAGCGCATTTTCTCCGCTCGCGGCTACGAACTCACCCCCATCAACCGCGGGCAGGCATGGGTACCTCGCTGCTGCACCATGATTAACAATGTTCTGGGGACGGCTCCCTGCATGTGGTTTGAGCAGGGAGGGAAGGTTGTGGTGTCTTTGCCAGGGGTACCGTTTGAAATGGAGAACCTGATGGCGACCGAAGTGGTGCCGCGACTGGTACGGCATTTCCGCACCGACCAAATTGTCATCAAGAACATACTAGTGCAGGGCATTGGCGAGAGTTTCCTGAGCGACTTGATAGAACCGTGGGAAACGGCTTTGCCCAAGAACATAAAGCTGGCCTACCTGCCTCAGGCGGGCATGGTGAAGCTGCGCCTCACTGCCCACGGCGGGCACGACGACCGCCCACTGTTGCAGCAACAGGTGACCGAGGCAGTGAGCGGCCTCTACTCCTTAGCGGGACAATATATTGTGGGCGAAGATATGGAGTCGCTACCCGAGTTGGTAGCCTATACCTTCAAGAAATACCACTTGACCCTGGCCACAGCCGAGAGTTGCACCGGCGGCACTCTGGCACAGCAGCTGACCGCCATGGCGGGGGCATCGGAATACTTCCGCGGAGGCGTAGTATCGTACTGCAACGAGGTGAAAGAATGTGCCCTGGGCGTGAAGCACGAAACCTTGGAGCAGCATACGGCCGTGAGTGAAGAAACGGTGCGCGAGATGGCTGAGGGAGTGCGCAGAAGGCTGGGAGCCGACTATGCCGTGGCTACCACAGGAGTGGCAGGTCCGACGGGCGGAACGCCCGAATGTCCTGTGGGGACGGTATGGATTGGCATTGCCGGTCCCGACGGCAATGTGGTGACACGCCTGTTGCACTTTGGCGACCGACGCGCTCAGACCATTGAGCGGACGGCCTTTGCCGTTTGGGCAGAACTGATTAAACTAGTCAAATCCACTCATAAAGAATAAGCTATGCCACGCGGACTTATCACCATACTGATGCTCATCTGCTCCAATGTATTTATGACTTTCGCCTGGTACGGCAACCTGAAATTGCAGCAGATGAACCTAATAAAGGACTGGCCGCTGATAGCCATCATTGCTGTGTCGTGGAGCATGGCCTTCTTTGAGTATACCTTTATGATTCCGGCCAACCGCATAGGGTCGCAAATCACGGGCGGGCCGTTCTCTCTGATGCAACTGAAGGTGATACAGGAGTGTGTCTCGCTGGTTGTCTTCACAGTCATCGTGGCCACAGTGTTCAAAGGCGAGCCTATCCGTTGGAATCATTTGGTGGCTTTCGGTCTCATCGTCTTGGCCGTTTTTTTCGCCTTCCTTAAAACAGAATAATATGACAAAAAGAATCCTACCTTTACTTTTCCTTGTCGTTGCATTGTCTTTTGCCGGCTGCAAAAGCGATTCCATCAACATCACCCCTCTTACCTCCTGGCAGTTTGAGTACAAGGGGCAATGGTACGACGCCACCGTACCCGGATGCATACACACCGATCTGATGGCCAACAGCATCATTCCCGACCCTTTCATGGGCACTAACGAAGACGCTGTGCAATGGGTAGGGAACAGTGATTGGAAGTACCGCACCATCATCACCCGCGACATGTGGCAAGGGTATGAGCACTGCGATTTGGTGCTAGAGGGGGTAACCTATTGCGACGTGACCATGACCGGATCTGTGGACAGAGTCCCTTTCCAACGCCATGTCGTCATGTGCGATAATATGTTCCGTGAATACCGTGTTTGCCTGTTCGACGTGCTGATGGAAGGCAACATGCTGCCCGATCTGGACGACAGCACCATACTGGAAATCCATTTCTATCCCATCGAAATCAACAACGAAGACCATTTTGCCACCGATGTGTGCGAAGAGGACGGCTACCCTTGGCCCGATATGGAATACGACCTACCCGACCACCGCGCCATGAGCCGCATGGCTCCCTACATGTTGGGATGGGACTGGGGTCCTAAACTAAGCACGGTTGGCATCATGGGTTCTGCCCGCCTAGAGTGCTACAACGGTACCCGTACAGAGGAAACCGTCAAGCCAAAGTCATGGAATGTGGAGCTACGTCAGGAGAAAGACTCCATCGGCCAGTCGTTCACTTTCTACAAGAATGGCAAGCCCTTCTTTGCCAAGGGGGCCAACTGGATTCCCTGCCATTCCTTCCCTGTTCTCACTCCCGAAATGAAAGAGCGCTACCGCTACCTGCTCACCTCGGCCAAGGAGGCCAACTTCAACATGCTGCGCGTATGGGGCGGGGGCATCTATGAGCCCGATTATTTCTACGACCTCTGCGACTCGCTGGGCATCATGGTGTGGCAGGATTTCAACTTCAGCTGCGCCCTCTACCCTTCTGACACGGCATTTCTGAACAACGTCAAGGCCGAGGCGGAATATCAGGTTCGCCGAATCTCGCGACACCCCTGTGTGGTGGTGTGGTGCGGCAACAACGAGGTGAAAAACGGCTGGGAAGACTGGGGCTGGCAGCAACAATACCAGTGGACTGCAGAACAGCAGGCCGTCCTGCAACACGGCATCGACACACTCTTTGGCTCACAGGGTATTCTGGCCGCAGCCGTGAGCAAACACGACCCCCTGCACCGTGTCTATATCACCACCTCGCCCCTTTACGGATGGGGACATCCCGAATGCGTCACCCACGGCGACAGCCACTACTGGGGCGTGTGGTGGGGCGAACTGCCGTTTGAGGTTTACAAGGAGAAGACCGGCCGCTTTATGTCGGAGTATGGCTTCCAAAGCTATCCCGACTGGAGCACCGTCTGCCGTTTCTGTCCCGAAGGGCAGCGCACCATAGACTCCCCCACCATGAAAGGGCATCAGAAGCATGGCCGTGGCGTGGAAATTATCGACAAAGCCATGCGCAAGTACTACGGCTTCGACAGCCAGTGCCTTTCGCTCGAAGACTACTGCTACGTGTCACAACTGCTGCAAGCCTGGGGCACGGGCTACGGCATCCTGCAGCACCTGCTGGCACAACCCCATTGCATGGGCACTCTTTACTGGCAGCTGGACGACTGCTGGCCGGTGGCTTCATGGAGCAGCATCGATTTTTACGGCAACTGGAAGGCCCTGCACTACCGTGCCCGTGACCTTTTCGACCCCCATGCCGACCTCGACCTATGGCAGCAGTACTACAAGACTTATCCCAAGAACCTGAATTTAAAGGCGCCCAAATATAATGTGAAACAAAACATCGACCGCAAGGGAAGGCTCACCGTCACACTCAGCGCCGAGAATATGCTGCGCGATGTGATGCTGCAGACCGAGCCCCATGTGGACGGCCATTTCGACCGCAACTATTTCGACCTTGAGGCCAACGGCACTCTCACCGCCCACTTCATTCCCCGCAACCCAAAAGAGGACCTCAACGGGGTGAAAGTCACCGTAAAAACCCTCAACGAACTCTATACTAAACAAATGCCGAAATGAATCGACTGGTTAAAACAACTATCATTGCGATGACTACGTTTTTTGCTTCCAGCACTATGGCTCAGAGTGCCGTCGACCTGCACTGCCATTTCGTCCCGCCCGAATTCCTTTCCGACCTACAGCGCGACAACCGCCTGATGGACGAAGGCTTTCCCATACCCGAATATTCTGTGGAGGAGCACCTGCGTTGGATGGACGAGGCGGACGTAAGCACTGCGGTGCTGACCCTGCCAGCTCCGCAGCCGTCTGCACCCTCCACCATCAGGCAGACCAACGAGACGGCGGCAAAACTCAAGAAGGAGCATCCCGGACGTTTTCTCTTCTGTGCAGCCCTACCCCTGCCCGACGTCGAGGCAGCCATTCGTGAGGCCATATACGCCTTGGACACCCTCAAGGCCGACGGCATCAAACTGGCCACCAATGTTAGGGGGCAATATCTGGGCGACCCCGCTTTGGACCCTCTTTTTGACGAACTGAACAAGCGCAACGCCCTCATCATCCTGCACCCTCACCGTCCCGAACCCGTCAACACACAAGTGATGGGACAGACCCCGTTGGCCATGCAGGAGTACTTGTCGGAAACCACCCGAGCCGTGGCCAACATGATTTCCCGCAATGTGCTGGCTCGTTATGCCAATATCAAAATAGTGGTACCTCACTGCGGAGCCTACCTCCCGTTGGCCGTTCCCCGCATGAAATCGCTCGCACCCGTCATGCAGGCCACCAAAAAAGTAGGCACGATAGACTGGGAGCGCAACCTGGGCGCACTCTATTACGACCTGGCCGGAGCCCACTCACCCGAGGTAATACGCATGATGCTCACCATCACCACGCCCGACCACCTGCTTTATGGTTCCGACTACCCTTACGTAAAACCTCAAGTCCTTACCGAGGGGCTTTCTCGAATGCGGAAATATCTTTCCGAAGAACCCGACCTTGCCCCCTTTGCCGAGATGATTCTGCACAAGAATGCGGAATGGCTCATGGGCCTGAGCCAAGACAAGCCAACCGCCAATGGCCGTCCGGGGGAAATGATTGTGCGCATTGCCGAAATTGAGGTTTATCCGGAATATTTGGCCGAATATCTTTCTTATGCCGAAGAGGTCGACCGCCTCTCCTTAGAACGCGAACCGGGAGTTATCAGCCTCTTTCCCATGCAGAGCAAAGAAGACCCGCACCACATACGCATACTGGAAATCTACGCTTCCGAAGCCGCCTACCAACAGCACCTGACCACCGAGCATTTCCAGAAATACAAGCAAGGCACCGCCCAGATGGTCAAAAGCCTGCGACTTCCCAGCTTCCAACCCCTCTCGCCCGAGATGATGCCAACCATTTTCAAGAAACTCCGCTAAAGGAGCCTCTTGCAATCTTTAGATTACAATTATCATCTAAAGTGTATCTAATCTTTTCTTATTGGGCACACCCCAAGCACTTGGGGCAAATGCCCTTGATGACATATTCCGACTCTTCCACCTGAAAGCCTTGCGGCAAGGGAACAGGCGGAATGGGCACCTCGGTAAGGCAGAAAGTCTTGTGGCAGACGTTACAACTGAAGTGAATATGGCCGCGGTGGTGGTGATGATCCTCGCAGTGGCATACACAATATTTTTGCGCCCCCGAACCGTCGTCAATCAAATGGAGCAACCCCTTCTCGGCAAAGAGGGTGAGGGCTCGGAAAACAGAAGAGGTGTCGGCAGTCTCAAGCATATCCACCACATCCTGAAGGGTGAAAGCCCCCTGAATGCGGCTATAAACGGCTTTAAGCACCAGCAGTCGTACTGCCGTCACACGGATGCCCTCGTCAGAGAGAATCTGCTCGTAATAATGGGTAGGCCGTTCCTGCCCATGGTCGGTATGTTCGTGTCCGTTACATTCTTCCATAATATATCATAACGCACCTAACCTTGTATTATTGCCCAGGCAAAAGCATTTTTGTTTGCAATTCGTTTGCAGGAAAAGCAGCGTACCTTTGCAACATCAATAACAGTAAGCAATAATAGTTAACAAAATGAATCACAACGATAATAGCCACCACGAATGCTGCCACGGACACGAACACACCTGTCAGGAGCATCAACACCATCATGACGAAGCCCACCACCATCACGACGAAGAAATGAGCACCCATGCCCGCCTGCGGCTAATTGCCTTCGGGACACTAGCCCTAGTGGGTGCCGTGCTGCTAGAGAGGCTCACCCACCTAAACCTGTGGCAGCTACTGCTGGTATACCTAGTGCCCTATCTGATCGTGGGCTGGGGCACATTGAAAGAAGCCGCCGAAGGCATCGCCGAAGGGGACTGGTTCAACGAAAACTTCCTCATGTCCATTGCCACGCTGGGCGCCCTCGGCATTGGATTTCTCAGCGGCGAGCACCAATATCCCGAAGCGGTGTTCGTAATGCTCTTCTTCCAGGTGGGCGAACTCTTCGAAGGCTATGCCGAGGGCAAGAGCCGTGCCAGCATAGCACAACTGATGGACATACGCCCCGATGCGGCCAATGTGGAGCGCGACGGCATCGTGTCCTCGATACCCCCCGACCAAGTACAGGTGGGCGAAACCATCGTGGTCAAACCGGGCGAAAAAGTGCCCTTGGACGGCATTGTCGTCGAGGGCAACAGCAGCCTGAACACCGTGGCTCTGACCGGCGAAAGCGCCCCGCGCGACCTGCATGAAGGCGACGAAGTGGCCTCCGGCTGCGTCAACCTCAGCGGCGTCATCCGGGTGCGCACCACCAAAAATTTCGGAGAAAGCACCGCCTCTAAAATCATCGAACTGGTGGAAAACGCCAGCGAACACAAATCGCGCAGCGAGAACTTCATCAGCCGCTTTGCCCGTGTCTATACCCCCATTGTGGTGCTGGCAGCCGTCCTGCTAGCCTTCATACCTCCCTTCTTCTACGACTCATACACAGCAGGCCTTGCCGTCTGGCTCTACCGCGCTCTGATGTTTCTCGTGGTGAGCTGCCCCTGTGCCCTGGTGCTGAGCGTACCGCTCTCCTTCTTTGGCGGCATCGGCGGAGCTTCGCGCAAAGGCATTCTGATAAAGGGTGCCAACTACATGGAAACACTAGCCCGTGTGGGCACGGTGGTATTCGACAAGACCGGCACCCTCACCCACGGCCAGTTTGCCGTCGAGGCCGTCCACCCCGAACGCTACGACGAACGGCACCTGCTGCACCTTGCAGCCCATGTGGAGCATTTCTCCACTCACCCCATAGCCGCCGCCCTGCGCGACGCCTTTCCCGACGAAGCCAACGACGGATGCCGAGTGAGCGAAGTGGAAGAGATAGCCGGACAGGGCATCCGTGCCCGCGTCGAGGACGACATAGTATGCGTGGGCAACAGCAAGATGATGGAAGCCCTAGGCGTGGCATGGCACGACTGCGAACTGGCAGGCACCATCATCCATGTGGCCATCGGGGGCGAGTATGCGGGGCACATTGTCATCAACGACAAAATAAAGGCCGACAGCGCCGATGTCATCGGCCTCCTGAAGGGTCTCGGCGTCAGCCGCACCGTAATGCTGACCGGCGACCGGGAAGCCGTAGCAGCCGATGTGGCCAAAAAACTCAATCTGGACGAATACCATGCCGAACTGCTGCCCACCGACAAGGTGAACTACATGGAGCGGCTGCTGGACGAAAAACCCGAAAGGAGCAGTTTGGCATTTGTGGGCGACGGCATCAACGATGCCCCGGTGCTCGCCCGTGCCGACGTGGGCATAGCCATGGGCGGACTAGGCAGCGACGCCGCCATCGAAGCGGCCGACGTGGTGCTCATGGACGACCAGCCTTCCAAAATTGCCACTGCCATCGCCATCGCCCGCCGCACCCTTCGCATTGCGCGCCAGAACGTGTGGTTTGCCATCGGGGTGAAAGTGCTCATCCTCGTCTTGGCCGCCACCGGCAACTGCACCATGTGGCTGGCCGTCTTTGGCGACGTAGGCGTCACCGTCTTGGCCGTACTCAACGCCATGCGCACACTGAACACCCGCCCGTCTAACGCCTAGCCGCCGCCTTTCCATTCCCGCAGAGTACCCCGCCATCACCCTTTTCGAGACTTCGCCCAACCCTTTCCCTTGGTTGTGCGAAGCCTCGCTCGTTCTTCGCTTGTTATCTTATATTTATCCTATATTTAGTTTGCATTTAATTTATCAAATACAAATAAAACATAAACTAAATGCAAAATAAGCACTACACAAATAGGGAAGCCAGAGGGAAGAATGGAAAGGGCTAGCGCATTATTCCGGCATATTTGCGCAAGAGCGCAAGTAGGCGGCTGACGGATGGGGCGGGACAGCCAATGAGGCGGGCGCTGTAACCGTCGGCACCGAGTATCTCAAAAAGATAAATCGGTCCCTCGGCGCTGATTCCGCAGGTAGAAAAAGGTGGCTGCATGATGAGGTCGACCGAGTCTGACAGAAGTTGGAACTCCTGCCATTGCTGGCGTGAGAGTTGCCGCTTCTTGTCTTTTAGAATAGAAAAATGGTAGCGGCCGTCCAACGAGGGCTGCGGATTCATGCCAGCCTCTTTGTAGTAGAGCGTGGGCTGTCCATCGCTGAACTCGATGCGGTAGAGCCGGCTCACACCCAAACGGCTCTCTAGTACACGAAAGACAGCCTCCTCCCCTTCCTGATTGGTGCTGTAGAGGTCTCTCTCGTCCAAGTCGGCCAGCCGCAGGGCTGCCGCATGGGCCAAACCACGAGCCTGCTTCATGGCCTGCAGGAGGTCGATGGTGTAGTTGTGCGGCCAATCGTCGAGGTCGAAAGCGGTGAAATAACTGCTAGGGAAATAGTGTCCGGGGAAATAATCTTCGGGCGGGAGAAGGTAGGCCGTGTGTTCGAGGCCCAGATAGTTTTCCAATTGCACGACAGGGTAGTAGAGGTAGTCGTAAGCCTCTGGATTGCGGCTCCACAGGTGCAGCAGGTACCATAGGGCGCTGTCGGCACAATGGACAAAGGCGGGCTCAAGATGTGGAAAGGCGTAACGGCCGAGGCTATCGGGCTCCCAGCGGTCGGCATCGGCAAAGGGCACGCCGCCATTCATGTCAAGGAAGTCGTAGTAGTAAAGCCGTGCCAGTTCTTCTACAGCCACCGTGTCGCCAAAGTCGTTGGACAGGCGTGTGCGCAGCTGTATGGCCCGGTCGCGTGTCTGCCAGATGCGGATGACCTCCTGCGCCTCGTCGGGTTGGCCCCAGCCCATGAGCGGCAGCCATAGCAGCTGCAAGAAAAAAAGTGCTTTTATCCTAGCCAAAGCGTTATTATTTAAGTAATTTACTATAATAACGCCCGTTATGGCTTTTCATTGCCTCTTTTGGTAAAAAAACTCATGTATTCCTCTCTTAAATATAACGCACATTGAAACAAGATATTAAACGTCTCATCTCCGATACCAGACGGGGCGGCTTGGAGTCGGAAGGGGACGATGGAGAGAAAAAAGAGGGCAAATGTTATTTACGGCCTTTCTTTTGAGGTTGCTCCAGATCCTGCACTAGGCGGACCGAGCAACGGGTGAGCCGTTCCACGGGGGCAATGACGGCATTCATGTCCAGGACAAAGAGGAGGCCGAAGGCGGTGCGCTCATCGTTGTGGATGGAGGTCCAGTAGTAGCCCAACTGGTGGTCATCCTCTTCAGGTTCACGGTATTGTGTCTTCTCCTGGAATTCTATTTCGGCAATGGAAGGTGGGTCGCTCTCGCCAGTGTTCATTTTGGACACCGGCGCGTGGGTCTTGGGGCGCAAGGAGCCAAAGCTGACCTCGACTCCCTCGATAGGCATTCCTTGACGGGCAGTTTTCTCCAATCCAATGGTGTAGCGCGCCATGTGGCACACCCCTGCGGTGGGCAGAAAGACGGCCCCGCAGCGTTCGAGCGATTTCCACTGCTGGGGGCTGAACTGGTAGACACGGCTGGCATCAAGCGTGTCAAAGCCCCGCCGCAGCCAGTCGTCGGGCAGAAGGATGATGCCGCCCACACCTTCGACAACACCCTGTGAGCGCAACAGCATGGCATCGGGGCGACGAATGAGGAGGTAGATCCACTCATTGACGGTCAGCGTGCGCCACAGCCCCACACGGTCGCCCCCGTTGCTGATGCGGTTGTAGACACCCCAGTCGTAGCTGGTGCCGTCGATATTCTTCTTGCCGTTGCCATAGTACTTGGGATTGGGGGAAAAATAGTAGGGCTTTCTGTCGTGGTAGCCGCTGGTGCCCCAGGCGAAGAGGTCTATCCAACCGGCATAGTCCTTGGCATAGTCAAGATTGTCCATGCCTATGCGGTCGTGTTGGCGGTCGGCAAAACGCCACTGGTTGACGGCCGCATTGTACTGTAGGTTGCCTCTGGAGAAGTGTATGCGTTTGTTGGGGCCAACGCTGAAGATGCCTTCGAGAATGCCCTGCTGGAGATGGTCGAGGGTGGCAGTGGTGATGGATTTGTATACCTTGCCGTCGACAATGGAGTCGATGAGGTACTGGTTGGGCATCCACATGAGGGAGGTGTCGGCTGCCGAACTGAGTGCCAAACGGAACCCCAGGATGCTGAGTTTTCTTTCGGGAACCCAGAAATTGCGGTAGGAAGAGCGCAGAAATCGGGGCTCGTCGGTCCAAGAGCCGCCTCGGCCCACGCGGAACACGCCGGTGTCGGGGCCACGAGGGTCGAGAAATTCGTTGTCGGACTCATAAGGACGACCGTAAACGTCTGTCATCAAGGCATGATTGAGCGAGTACCACTTGCGCAACTTTTTGTTAGTGTTGATATAATCTGGACGGTCTTTGTCTTGAGTGTACACCCAAAGGTA
>Ga0247611_10009918_pt1 | contig 11312 bp, 12 predicted proteins | sample 177DNAGHGhighgp2_FD_192422 | JGI IMG/M metagenome (GOLD analysis project Ga0247611, IMG submission 192422) | Sheep rumen microbial communities from Palmerston North, Manawatu-Wanganui, New Zealand - 1770 DNA GHGhigh gp2 | ecosystem: Host-associated > Mammals > Digestive system > Stomach > Rumen... | reverse complement strand
AAGGGAAGTGGCCCAATTCTAAAAGAAGGCATGACTTTAGCGATTGAACCCATGGTCGCTGAAGGGCACTTCGCTATCCGAATTATGAAAGATAATTGGACAGCAAAAACAAGAGATGGCAAATTATCTTGTCATTATGAAAATTCCATCGTAGTTACTAAGGATGGATATGAAATCCTAACTCAAGCTAAGGAGGAAAAATAATATGGCAAAAGATGGCGTCATCGAGGTGGAAGCGACAGTCATCGAGACTCTTCCTAACACAATGTTTAGAGTCAAACTCGAAAATGGCATCGTAATTCTAGCCCACGTTTCTGGTAAAATCCGCATGCATTACATCCGCATCTTACCAGGCGATAGAGTTACCGTCGAAATGTCACCGTATGATTTAACACGTGGGCGTATCACATATCGATACAAAAATTAGTAGCATAGGGCTACAGGAGGAAAAACAAATGAAAGTAAGACCTTCAGTCAAACCTATGTGCGACAAGTGCAGGGTTATCAAACGCCATGGCAAAGTCATGGTTATTTGTGAAAACCCAAAGCACAAACAACGCCAAGGTTAATCATAGGAGGAAACAAATTCTATGGCACGTATTGTCGGGGTAGATATCCCAAATGATAAGCGCGTAGTTGTCTCAATCACCTATATTTATGGTATTGGACATTCAACCGCTCACAAAATCTGTCAAGCAGCAAAAGTTAACGAAGATATTCGCGTCAAAGACCTCACCGAGGAACAATTAGGCGCAATTCGTAACGAAATTGCTAAGTATCACGTTGAAGGTGATCTTCGTAGAGAAGTCGCTCTCAACATCAAACGTTTAGGCGAAATCGGTTGCTACCGTGGAATGAGACACCGTAAAGGTTTACCAGTCCGTGGTCAAAGAACTAGAACTAACGCCCGTACCCGTAAAGGTAAACGTAAAACAATTGCGAACAAGAAAGTCGCATCACAAGGTTAATGAAAGGAGCTTAAAAGCATGGCAACAAAAACAACTGCTCGTAAGAAAAAAATCAAACGATCGATTACCAAAGGTGTTGCACACGTTCACAGCACCTTCAATAACACCATCGTTACCATTTCTGATGAACAAGGTAACGTCATCAGCTGGAGTAGCGCTGGTGCCTTAGGCTTCAAAGGAGCCAAGAAGAGTACCCCATTCGCTGCTCAACTTGCAGGCGAAGCTGCTGCAAAAGTCGCTTTTGACCAAGGACTTAGAAGCGTCGATGTCGATGTCAAAGGTCCAGGTCCAGGTCGTGAAGGCGCCATCCGTGCACTCGCACAAGCCGGATTAACAGTCACATCAATCACTGATTCGACTCCAATCCCACATAACGGCTGCCGTCCACCAAAGAGACCACGTGGTTAAAAGGAGGAAACATCAATGGCAAATTTAGCAAAACCATTTGAACAAACAAGTTTCAAAGTTGCCCAAATCGATGAGTCCGAAAATTATGGTAAATTCGTAATTGAACCTCTCGAAAGAGGCTATGGCACTACAATTGGTAACTCTTTACGCCGTGTCCTTCTATCATCTTTACCAGGCGCTAGCGTCTGTGGAGTTGAAATCGAAGGCGCACAACACGAATTCAGCGCCCTTCCAGGCGTCGAAGAAGATGTTACCGCCATTATCCTTAACCTCAAGGATTTAGTCCTTAAAATCGATGATGAATCCACCGAGGATAAGAAATTAGTCGTTAACGTCAAAGGCGAAAAGGTTGTAAAAGCTTCAGATATTGAACTTCCAGCCTTCGTCAGCGTCGTTAATCCAGACTTAGAAATCGCTCACGTCACCAAAGACGGAAGCTTAAAGATGACCATCTATGCTAGAAGAGGTCGTGGCTATGTCACTGCCGATGGTAATAAGGAAGCTAAAGGTAAAATCAGTGTCGCTAACCTTGGTTATATCGTCACCGATTCTAACTATTCCCCAGTTACTAGATCATCTTACACCGTTGAACCAACCCGTGTTGGTCACGATTCCCACTTCGACAAATTGACCCTTGAAGTTTATACCAATGGTTCAATCCTTCCACAAACTGCTGTCGCTTTAGCGGCTCAAATGTTAATCACTAACTTGACTCCATTCGTCGATCTTGAAAAGACCGTCAGTGAACTCAACATGATTAAAGAAGAAGTTGAAGTCGAAGAAAACAAATTTGAGGTTATGCCAATCGAAGAACTCGATCTCTCTGTCCGCAGCTATAACTGCTTAAAGAGAGCTGCGATTTCTACCGTTGCAGAATTAACTCAAAAAACTGAAGAAGAAATGATGAAAGTTCGTAACTTAGGTAAGAAATCCCTTAAAGAAGTTAAGGAAAAACTTGCTGAGAACGGTTTATCATTCCGTGAATATACACCAGGAGAATAATTATGGCAGCACAAGGACGTAAAAATGTTCATGGTAAAGCTGGCGTTAGATTCAAAGCCGCTTATACCAAATCAAAACATGAAAACAAACTTCGCACTCTCGTCACCGATTTAGTGAAATATGAGAGAGTTACCGTAACTTCTGGTATGGTTAAAGAACTCAAATCTTTAGCCGATCACATGGTTACTTTAGGTAAACGTGGCGATTTGCACGCTCGTAGACAAGCCGCAGCCGTCTTAAGAAGCGATGAAGCACTCACTAAAGTGTTCGGTGAACTCGCCTCCCGTTACGCATCCCGTAATGGTGGCTATACCCGCGCTATCAAAGCCGGCGTTAGACTTGGCGACAACGCTCAAAAAGTCATGGTCGAATTTGTTAAATAAGCAAATTTAAATCAATAACTAGGAGAGTTTCGGCTCTCCTTTTTATTTTCCTCATTGCTTAATAGGTGTTTCTTTTGTATCATAAATACGTCGGTAGAGCGACCTATATGTTAAAAGCAATATTAGAAGAACACAATATGACTTTATATAAACTCGAGAAATTGAGTAATATTTCACATGCGACATTATCAGATCTCGCTAACGAAAAAACTAATCCGAACAATTGTTCATCATTATTGTTAAATAAAATATCCAAAACACTAGATATTTCTATGGACGATTTGTTTGCTCGTCTTACTTACGAAAATTTATCGTCGATTGATTTCGATAAGAATTTTGATTTGTTTAAGAGCAATGTTGACCAGGAGTTCAAAAGGATTAAACCAATTGGGTTTATAAAAAAATACGCGAATAACGGCGAAATCAAGCGATTATTTGATGAAAAAAAATACCCTCATTCTTTTTATTTGATTGCTTTATTGGATTATTCTTGCAAAAAGATTCACATGCCATTATTTCTCGAATACGATATGATTCGAAGACAAAAACTGGATAAAATTTTAGTCCCTGAAAGCATTTATAGATTACTAGAATATAAACAAATGACTTTGAATGATGCATTATCTCATTCGATTCCTGAGTTTTTAGCATACAACATTGTTGAAGCGGATATTGAAGATGTTGTCTAATGAAATATATTTAAACAAAAACGATTTAGACAAATATTTTTTTGAACTTGGAAGATTGCTATATAAAAGAGCCAAGAACAAAAACCTTCACGTTGAATTAATTGTGGTTGGTGGAGCTTCCATTATTTTGAATTATGGTTTTCGTTCAACAACAGTTGATATTGACTGCATTGATGTCTATGGTGTTTTGATGAATGAAATAGTGGATGCTGTTAGTGATAAATATGGTCTTCCTAGAGGATGGATTAACACGGATTTTACTAAAACAGCTTCGTACTCACAAAAACTAATTCAATTCTCCAAACCATATAAAACATACGGAAATGGAATGCTTGAGATACGCACTATAAGCAACGAATATCTTTTAGCGATGAAAATTGTTTCTGGACGAAAATATAAAAATGATTTTTCTGATATGTATGGAATCATTAAATACCATTTTGAAAATAATATTCCAATTTCACTTATTGATATTGATCGTGCCATTATAGAACTCTACGGAGATAAAACAAAAGTTGACTTAGATGCTTATGAATTTGTGAAAAGCGTTATTAACAATCCGCATCGTCTAAATGAAAACAAAATTAAAAGTATCGAAGAAGGAAACGGCATCAAAATAAAAAAGAATAATTCTCATAATGAGGATTTAGATCAATTTAAATAGTCTAGGGGAGTTTCGGCTCTCCTTTTTATTACATAAACATAGCACTCTAGCACCCTAAGTGCTTGCTTCTTCTTCTTCTTCTTTGTATCATTAGTTTAATGATAGTTAGTAAAGCAATTAGCCTCTAATTCATAAGAATTGTTTTTTTGTTTTACCAAAAATCATCTTGAAAGGAGAAAAAAGATGAAGAAAAACTTACTAGCCATTGTCTTTGCGTCTTTCCTAACTTTGTCGTTAGGTGCATGCAGTTGCAGTGGTAATAATGGTGGTGGCAGTTCGTCCGGCGCACCAAGTGGTAGTACATCGACTCCGGCAGAACATACGCATACTTTTGCTAGCGAATGGTCGAGCGATTCAACTCATCACTGGCACGCTGCTACATGTGGGCACGATGTCGTTTCAGACAAAGCGGAACACACGTTAGATGAACACGGCTTCTGCAAAGTTTGTAGTACATTTACTGGTCGTGACTTTGTTGCAACCACCGACAATCAGATCGTCGATGTTGGCTTTACAGCAGTGACAGGCAAAACTGATTATATTCGTGTCAAGGTAAAAGCTGGCCGTACTTATGATTTCGATTATAGTGATGGCGCCATGACTTATTTTGGTGAAGGAACAGATTGCTGGTACAAGGATACTTCCGATGGAGAATACAAAGAATTATATCCATCAGCAAAACTTGAAATCCCTGCGGCTTCCGATGGTTTTGTTTATTTTACCGCGGTTTTTGCTAAAACAGGTTCCTTTACTTTTTCCTTCAAATTGAAGGTTATTTGCGATCATAGCGCAGGTAAAGATGCTTGGGGATTCTGCTTAAATGAACAATGTAGAGATTACCTTGGCCATGAAAGTCATTATGAAAATGACGCAGTCAATGTTTCTGCATTAGCTCATGGCGAAAAAGATTATTATGCAATCGACCTATATTCCACATATAAACATGTCTTTATGATTGATGCAACCGCTGGAGGATTCGTTTCTCTCGGTTACATGAACAGCAATAAAGCAATGGTTTCATTGCAAGATGGTATTGATACCGATAGTGGAGTTTATTATCTACCAGAAAACATACTCACTATTGCAAAATATCAACGTTTATATGTCGCCATCGACAATCAAAGTGGTGGAGAACTTACCGGCAAGATGGCGGTCGGAAGCATCGGTCATGATGGCTTTGATTTTGTTTCTGGTTTTAAATGGTTCCATGGTCCTGAAATTGGCTCCTTTGGAACAACATATGATATTGATCCATTCTTCGTGTACCAATATCATTTCGACACGCCTACACCGGGTGATTACTATTATTATGGCTTCACCTTCGAAGCAACCGTTGGTCTTTGCTATAAACTTGAATGCGATGGCTTCAATCCTTTGAGTGTCATGATGTATAAGCTGAACGGAGAAAATAAAGTTCCTGCAAACCCAGTTGAAGGTGGTTTTGAAGCAAATGGCTCAAGAATGTATGGCCTCATTATGACCGATACGCCTATCGATAATAATAATTCGATCTGCCTCTTCGAAGGCCACTTCCAAGACGATGATGATGCCTACAAAGGATTTTATTGTAAGCACCATGTCAAACCAGTTTGGATGGGCGAACCAAATCTAGTTGTAGACGGTTCTCCAATCAATATTTTGCTTGGTGCAGGAGAAAAGAAATATTATCGTTTTGATGTTTCTAACATTACGCATTATTACGCGCTAAATCCAAGTAACTGGACAGGTTTAGAATTTGCACTTTATTGTTGGAACGGTTCCGAGATGGTTGAGATTGAAGAAATTGATCAATGGACATATGAGCTTCCACAAACTTCACCTGTAGGAGGTGAAACAGAAGGTTACTATTTCCTCACTATCGAAAATACTTTGGCAGAATCATCGAAAGATTTCACATTCTTTGTTAGTGAGGAACATAACTACAACGAATTCGGTATTTGCTGGTTAGAAGGTTCATTCCGTCCAACTAAATCCTGCATTGTTAGCGAAGAGGAAGTCGCCAATCATACAACAATAAACTTCAGCCTTGCTGTTGGTGATCAAAAATTCTTTAAAGTTCCGATGACCTCAGGCCATTCATTTAGACTCGAGTTTAATAATGATGATAATCCAACTCTTGATGAAAATAACCAAATCAGATTTGCGACAGTAATGACTGATGACTACGAACCAATCGAAATCACATATGGTGGAGTTGGTCCTGGTTATATTGAAGCCACAATGCCTGCTGGTACTAGTGATTACTTATATGTCCTTGTTACACCAGCAACTAATATCAATAGTGCTGAATTCAAATTTTATGAATACGAACATGATTATGGTTATTATGGTCGTTGCGCTTGTTATGATTATGAAGGCAAAACTCTCGCATACGATATACCTTTAACTGGAGAACCAGATTTAGGTAATGGTGAAGTTCTCAAATTCCGTTTAGAAGCGGACGAAATACACACCATTTATGAAATTACATTTGATGACCAAATTAAATCTGAAGACCTGACTGTTGTTTACTTTAGCGACGCTACTGCTGCAACCGCTCTTGATTTTGAGCCAATGAATGAATCATTTAGAATCACTTTCAATGATTATTGGGAATCTGATGATGGCTATATTTATTTCATACTTAGAAATACATCTGGTTCTAGTTATGTGATTGATGGCCTTACGTATTCATATCAGGCTTAATCAATTTCATCATTGTTTATTGTTTATTAAAAACAGGGTGGTATCTTGTAGATGCCACCTTTTTCTATATCTAAGTTAGAATATTTATTCTATAATTAAGCCATGGAAAGCAATGATTTATTAGAACCTGAGTTACTTTATAAACGTGAATTAAAAGAAAAACATCATCAAAACACGGTTAATTTATTTAATGAACTCGTTGAAAAGAGTGGTGTAGACAAAGATGCGAACAAAATTCTTTGTGACAAAATTTACGCGAAGCAAGAAGAAGTAAAGAAATATGAAGCTAGATTAAGTTCTTCAAGAGGACTTAAAGTTTTGTTTATTGTTGCGATTGTCATTGGAGCGATTTTAAGTTTCGTTAGTATTCCTCTACTTTTTAACGGATCTATTCTTCCTGGCGTGCTCCTTTTATTGTTCGGCGTTTCTTCAATCGCTGGAGGAATTGTTTTACTTTCTCTAGTTTATAAAAGAAAAGCAAAATCTTTAGAGATCATTCTAGATAAACTTAAAAAAGAAGTGGAAGAGTTGATAAATGAAGCATGGAGACAAATGGCATCTCTTAATGCCTTATTTGATGAAGAGATGAGCGCTCAGTTATTTCATAAGACCGCTCCACTAATCGTGATGGACCGCATCTTTGATGTTAAGAAACTTGAATTCTTAATTGAAAATTATGGTTACAAATATAAAGACAAAGATAATTGCTCAAAAGTAGCGATTCAATCTGGTTCTATCTTAGGTAATCCTTTCGCCTTCTTTAAAGAACTCGAAATGGATATGCTTCCATATACATATACAGGTACATTAGTGATCTCTTGGACAACGACTGTTCCTACTAAAGATGGATTTAGAACCGTTACTCACACTCAAACATTGAGGGCAAGCGTTACTAAACCAAAACCATCATATTCACTTGATACATATTTAATGTACGCAAATGATGCAGCGCCTAATCTAACCTTTTCTAGAAGACCATCAAATATTGGTAGCTTCGATGAAAAAGGTTTAGAAAAATATGTTCGTAAACACGAAGGTGATTTATTTAAACTTGCCGAAAAAGAAATGGACAAAGGCGGAACCTATACACCTTTAGGTAATTCTGAATTTGAATTATTCTTTGGAGGACTAAACCGTAACAACGAAGTTGAATATCGTTTACTCTTCACCCCACTTGCTCAAAAAAGCATGCTCTCATTAATGAAATCAAAAGAAGGTTATGGTGATGACTTCACTTTTGTAAAATCTCATAAGATAAATTTCTTAACTTCTTCTCATTCACAAGGTGATGCTTTGTTTTGTGATGTAACTTACTTTTATGATTTTGATTTTGAAAAGATCGAAGAAAAATTTATTGATTATAACGATTATTATTTCAAAGCTGTCTTCTTCGATTTAGCGCCTTTACTGTCGATTCCTCTATATCAACAACACAAAGCTCGAGAATATATTTATAAAGGCACAATTCCATCCAAGTTCTCAGATTTAGAACACGAAGCGATTGCAAATAGATTTAATCCTAAAGAATTCGCTCATCCTGAAAGCGACACTCAAGTTATTCTTAAAACTAGTTATGAAAGAAGAAATGGTGATGCTGATTTAGTCAAGGTCACCGCTCATTCATTTAAAAGCGTTAAACATCTTGAAATCGTTCCTACTTTAGGAGGAGATGGAAGAATGCACGGTGTCCCAGTGACATGGTATAAATATATTCCGTTAGAACAAGATACATTTATCAATGTTGACGAAATCGGTGGAAGTCAAAGTCAATTTAGAAATCTTGGGAATAATGATATTATTTATAATCGAGGTTTAATATCTTATAATGAGGATAGACCTCTTAATATTTCTATTAAGGATTTAAAAAGCCAAATGGCTAAAAAATAAAGGAGAAAAATATGGCTAACGAATTAGACGAAATGACTGGTCCAGTTAACGAACAAGGACGTGACATTAATGTCATCGAAAAGCAACTTCCAGTCAAGGTTGGAGTAGGTTCAACCATCTTCCAAATCCTCTTATGGGTTCTTGGAATCATTCCAGGCGTCATCTTCTTATTTGTGAAGATCAGCGCCGGAAAGAAGTTATCTCAACTTCAACAAAAAGTTCAACAAGCAGCATCGCAAGTTGATAACTATCTTGAACAAAGAGTGGTCATCTTACAGAACGCTGCGAAGCTCGTTGAAAAAGGTATCGATTTAGATAAATCTACCTTCACCGAAATCGCAAGACTACGTGCTGGAGGTGCTCAAGCATTCTCAGAAACAAACGCTGCGATGGAAGAAGTGCAAAAGCAAATCAATGTCGCTTTAGAAAATTATCCAGATCTCAAAGCCCATCAAGAACTTGCTGATGCAATGCAACAAAATAGCTACACTCAAAGAGAAATCACTGCGGCTAGAGAACATTATAATGATGTCGTCGCTGAATGGAACAAGGCTATCTTTGAATGGCCAGCGAAACAAATTGTCGCTGCAAAACGCGGATATACAACTCGTATCCCATTCTCTGTCTCTAAAGAAGTCAAAGAAAAAGCTCGTGGAGTGTTCTTCTAATTATGCAGTTAGTTATTTTAGCCGCTGGAATGGGCTCCCGTTTCGGTGGTCTTAAGCAAATGGAGCCAATGGATGAGGCCGGTAATTTCCTTTTAGACTATTCTGTCTATGATGCAAAAATCGCTGGTTTTGACTCAGTCATCTTCATCATCAAAAAAGAATTCTTTGAAGCTTTTAGAGATTCAATTGGAAAAAGAGTATCCAAACTTATCAAAGTGGATTATGCTTTCCAAGATTTAAATGATTTACCTGCAGGTTTTAAATGCCCTGAAGGTAGAGAAAAACCTTGGGGAACCGCGCATGCGATATACGCTGCTAGAGATTTGATTAAAGAAGACTTTATCATCATCAATGGTGATGACTTCTATGGTAGAGATGCTTTTGTTGTTGCAGCGAACTATATTAAATCTTTAAAACCAGGTTCCGTTGGTAAATACGCGAACGTCGCCTTTAAAGTTTGTAACACGATGACTGAAAATGGTTCAGTTAAACGCGGTGTTTGCTTTGAGAAAAATGGAATGCTTGAAAGACTTGTTGAATCTTCAATTCAAAGAAACAAAGAAGGCAAGATCATCTCTTCACCATTAGATGGATCCGCACCATTCGAAGTCAAGGAAGATCAACCAGTTTCAATGAATCTCTTTGTATTTAACAAAGATTTAATGGATAGACTCAATGAAAAGTTCCCAGTTTGGCTTAAAGAGAATATTGGTGATTTAAAAGCCGAATTCCTTATTCCAACTGTCGTAGATGAACTTGTTCATGAAGGCAAAGCCACTTTGAAACTATTAGCGACATCCTCCGTTTGGTTTGGCGTCACTTATCGTGAAGATAAACCAGCGGTTGTGAAAGCTCTTAAAGCTCTCGTCGACAAAGGCGAATACAAAGCCGGATTATATTGATTCGTAGTTAGCTTATTTATAGGCCACATCGAAGGGTGTGGCTTTTTATTTTTGCTTATTTTGCTCTTTAAGTAGCTTGGCGTAAGGATTCTTAATCGCGTTTGAAAAATCGTATCCAATTACTATTTCTTTTATTTGGATGTCTAGGCAATCAAATAAGACCGCTATCTTTTTAAGTGTGGGATTACCTTGACCTTTTTCAAAACGAGAGATATCTCCTTGATCAATCTTTGATAATCTCGCTAGTTCTTCTTGAGAAAGATAGTGGCGTAAACGACCCGTTCTTAGAATTTCGCCGAGTTTCTTATTTAATTCAGGAGATTCTTCTCTAACAAGTTCTCCATTTTCATAGATGGATGAGGTGGAAAAATCTAATTCATCATTCCAAATTATTCCATAGCCACCTTTGTCTAGATGTCCTTTTAAAAATAAATCTCGATTAGTTAACGCTTTTAATTGCGGATATTTATCAAACATAACCGCCATGTCGTAGTGAATCACTCTGCCATCGATGAAAGTTACTTCTAATGAAGTTCCTTGTAAGAATTTAAGAGATTTGGCGGTATGTATCATATACAATAATAATATGTGATAAAAACCATATTAGCAATGATTGTTTCTTTTAGCACTTGAGCGCTACAAGTACTTGCTTCTCCTTATGCTTCTTTGTACTATTGAAATATGGAGATATTTATATGAAACTACGACATTTTCTTTTGTTACCGCTTTGCGCTACCGCGGCAGCAGGTTGTTCTAACTCTGCAACCATCACAATTCATAACTATGATGGGACAGTGACAGAACACACAGTTAAATATGGTGAAAAATTCCTATTAAAAGGATATTTACCAAATATCGGAGATGATTATTTCCTAGGTTGCTATGCTGCTAGTGATGGAAGCGGTGAACAATACGTTAGATTAGATGGCGAATCTATCGCTTGGGAAAAAGATTATCCAACCGAACTATATTGCTGCTATAAAACAATCACTACTCTCGACATTGACTCAATCGAACTATTCGATGAAGAACCATATAAATTCGGTGGTTCAGTCC
>Ga0247611_10009917_pt1 | contig 11314 bp, 14 predicted proteins | sample 177DNAGHGhighgp2_FD_192422 | JGI IMG/M metagenome (GOLD analysis project Ga0247611, IMG submission 192422) | Sheep rumen microbial communities from Palmerston North, Manawatu-Wanganui, New Zealand - 1770 DNA GHGhigh gp2 | ecosystem: Host-associated > Mammals > Digestive system > Stomach > Rumen... | reverse complement strand
CTGGTGCATTATCGATTTGATCATAAGCAGTTGCTTGAGCAAATCCTTTGGTTGCACAAACCGTTGTAATAGCTGCTGTCAATGTTGTCTTTCAGTGATCAACGTGACCAATTGTACCAACATTAACATGTGGTTTTGTTGCCATACTCATTAAAATTAATAGTTAAAAATACGTACTTAAACTTATATGAATCTCCTTGTAAAATGCAAGCGATTTTTATTTTAACTATTCTAAAGCCAAAAAAAATCTGATTTCCTCGCCCCTCTTGGACTTAAACACCAAGAAATCACGGAGAGAAATCTTGCCAGAGATAACTAATCCTCTACAACTAAGAACCGTTTTACCTCCGAGCAACCATAAAGGAAACACATATAGACTCGGGGATGCGGGACTCGAACTCGCGACCTCTTGGTCCCAAACCAAGCACTCTAGCCATCTGAGCTAATCCCCGATCACTTCTACAAGCAGATGATTTTATAATAATCTACTATTTAAAATCAAGAGGTTTTACATTTTAACAAAAGAACAGATATCACCATCTTAAATATATTATCTTAAACCAAAAAAACAACTTTTTCTATTTCAATGAAAAAATGTAATCAAATTTTCTTCATATCAAATTATTCAAGTATAAAAAAGTCCTGATAAAACATCAGGACCGCACATTCACAATAAAATTAATTCAATCCTACCACATTCTTAATATCAAATACACATTCTCAAAGATTTGTAATATCATCCCCTTTTAATTCCCCTTTACTACAAATATTCCTAATCTTGTTAGCAGTTTGTTTAAAGTTTTTTCCATCCGCAAATGCTGCTACCAAATTTCCTACCCTTTTTATTAAACTCATTTTATTTTTAAAACCATATTCCGTATAAAGTTGCCTAAAGAAACCGTTTTGAAGCCCTCATCCCAACCTATTATCATAATATCACTCAAGGAAATGCATTACATTAGATGGTTTAAGACTATTTATAAGTTCTGTAATCCTTTTTTGATCCTTTTCAGTGGTATATCACGACAACAAATCAGATACTTCTTGACCCCAATTACGTGCCGCAATTTTTGATTCTTGTTGTTCTACTGAAGGTCCACCTCATCCTCTTCCAAATTCCACTTTTGCCATCTCCCCAAAATTTGGAAAATTAACTTTAGATGGATCTGTACCTTCTAAAACTTCTTGTATTGGATCTTTCTTTTCTAAAGATTCCTCTCTAACATTTTCTACTGCCATTTTTATACAATTAATAAATAAAAATTTTTGTATAATTAATAATATACAAAAAAACAAAAATGTCAAATTTTTGAAGACTTTTTTACGTATAAATATAAATCCTATCATCACATTACAAAAAAACACCACTTACGTGATGCTCTACAATCAATATATACTGAATTTTAATAATTAAACGTATATAATGTAGTAGTCGTTGGTGTACTAAGTGATGCTCACAAATATTCCAAAGTATCAGGATCTATTATATATAATACAGAATACGATTCTCCATTTTCCAAAGTAATATCAACTGTCGTATTAATTCTATCATGACTCATCACTGAACTAATTACTTTTCTGTCCACCATAGTTTCTTCTATAGGCAATAATATATTGTAATCTACATTTTCTGGATATATATATTCTCAAGTTTCAACCACATTTTCTCCATCATACACACTATATGTATAAGATACTGGAAATCTGTTTCTATTAATTCTATCCAAATCCTCAAGAGTTAAAGGAGTTTTTTCAACAAGATCCTCTAATGTATCTTCATTCACTTTATTATTACTACTCATTCACAAATTATCTCCATTATTTACATTTTTTCAACAACCCGCCAAAAGAGATAAAAGCATAAAGCTGATTAATACCAATGATAATTTTCTCATTTATATTGTATTAAACAATAAAAAAATGGTGCCAAGGGGCAGAATCGGACTGCCGACACAGAGATTTTCAGTCTCCTGCTCTACCACTGAGCTACCTTGGCATATGGTGGGCGTGGATGGACTCGAACCATCGACCTCACCCTTATCAGAGGTGCGCTCTAACCAGCTGAGCTACACACCCATATACAAGAAAAACTTTCTTACAAAATCCCTTATAAATATTCAATCCATAAAATCAAGTCTTTTTCAAAAAACATATTTTCTATACAATTCTATCTTGAATTTTTTCATTTTTTTCCTACATAAAAGCAATGTCTTTTATTTCGTACCAAAATTTAGAATGAGAAATGTATGAACTGTCGTAAGAGGCATTAGGACTCCTATCATCAAACAATGAGATGATTTAACCAATATCGTTATTGAAAGCTTATTGAAGGCTAAAGAAAGTGAGATTTTCACATTCCATGACCACGATATCGTAGCCATCACTGAAGCTGTTGTGTGAATTTCTAGCGGAAATTACGCCACAGTCGACCAAATCGCACAAGATATACAAAACAAATTTCAAACTAAACACATTTGAGTGCTGTTCCCCATTCTATCACGTAATCGTTTTGCCGTGCTTTTATCAGCCATGGCTAGAGCTATGGATAAAATCACATTACAAATTAGTTTCCCTTCAGACGAAGTTGGTAATGACATAATGGATAGAGAAAAATTAAAACAAAGTTGAATTAACCCATATACAGATATTATAACTGAAGAAATATACCATGAAAAGTTTGGAGACCGGAAACACATTTTTACATGAGTAAACATGGTAGATTTTTACAAAGATTTGATAGAAAAAGAAAATTGTGAAGCTGAAATAATTTTAGCCAATGATCCAAAAGCTATACTAAACTACGTTCAAGATGTTTTAGTTTGTGATATTCACACTAGATTTGAAACCAAAGAAATCCTAAAATCCGCTAGTCAATGAAAAATTATATGAATGGATGAAATCATGACTTCATCAGTCGACTGAAGCGGATTTAATAGTAAATACTGACTTCTCTGATCAAATAGAGCTACAGAAGAAAAAGTAAAATTATTTCCAGAAAACTGAGAAGAGTTGGTCAATAAAATTCAGGAAAAACTAAAGGAACTTACCGGAAAAACTATCGAAGTGATGATTTATTGAGATTGAGCTTTCAAAGATCCTGTATGAAAAATTCGAGAATTAGCAGACCCTGTAGTTTCTCCAGCATATACATCATGATTAGAATGAAGCCCAAATGAGTTAAAATTAAAATATTTATCAGATAATAAATTTGCACACTTAAAATGAAGCGAATTAAATGATGCAATTAGAAGTGAAATTAAGACTAAAGAATCTAATTTGAAATGAAAAATCGAGACACAATGAACAACTCCTAGAAGATACACGGATTTAATCTGATCTCTTTGCGATTTAACTTCTGGATCTGGAGATAAATGAACTCCTGTAATATTCATACAATGATATTTTGATAATTATTCTCATGAATAATATTTAATGATAATTAAAAATTAAATGGACATAGCTTGTTGTGTGATTTGAATAATATTATGTTTAGTTGCTATTGCTGGTTCAATTTTACCAGGACTTCCATGACCACAACTGTGATATATAGCTATATTGTTAGCACAGTTCTTTATGAACAAACCATTTTCCTGGTGATTCGTGATAATCCGATGAATTTTAATGATTTTATTAATATTAGCTGATTACTATTTACCAATACTATGAACTAAAAAATTCTGATGAACTAAACGATGAAATCGATGATGTATCTTAGGAATGATTATATGAATATTTTTTTGACCTTTAGGTCTGATTTTATGACCTTTTGTCTGAGCTTTAATTGGAGAATATGTACATAAATTAGATATACAGAAATCTACAAAACCAGCTTTTTGAGCTTTTATAGGTTTTGTATCATGAATTGTGTTGAAATTCGTAGTCAGTATAATATTATTCACATATTTCTGTATAGGTTGCTACAACCATTTCACAATTTTAAATTCTTCTCTCACTTAAACAAATGGCATTATTTCATAGTTATAAACAACTGAAGACAATTTTACCAATATTATTGATTTGAATTTTTTCCCTATTAATAAACACCAGCGAATCATATTATTTCTGATTAAAATCATCTGATAATACCCCAGAAAACATTGAAACTATCGAAAAATCATTAGGTGTAAATTTACCTATAGTATCATTTATATTTGATCCACGAAGTGAAAATAATGTTTTGAATTCAATTGATAATATAGTTGAAAAACTCTGAACTGATAGAATATATCATTTTACACTTTCTCCAGACAAATATTCTGCCAATGATGTAGTATTATGAAAATTTGACGCTCAATATTCCGCATTTTTCAAAAAAATCAAAGAAAAGGATATACATGTAATTTTTCGTACTATGCACGAAATGAACGGAGGACGATATCCCTGGTGAAGTAATCCAGAAAAATTTAAAGCTGCTTGGATTCATGTTTGGACATTATCAAGATTAGCATGATTAAACGAAGAAAATATATTATTTGATTTTTCAGTGAATCATCGAGACATGCCAACAAATTGAACCCCTTCTCAAACCGCACCACTAATCCAATGTAATCAATCAAGAACAGATTGCTACCATTTCGAAGACTATTACCCATGAGACGAGTTTGTAGATGTCGTATGATTTACATTTTACAACCGATGAAAAGCTAACTCAAATCGTCTCCGACTCTCTCCTGAACAAATTCTTTATGACCCAAATTGGAATACATATGAACGTATAAAAGCTTTCAACAAGCCAATAATTATAGATGAAGTAGCTACAACAAGTGTTCGATATGAATGAAATTATAGTTTTGAAAAATCCAGAAGTGAATACCTAAACCATGATGAACGTAAAGACCATTGGATACACCAATTATGGGAATTTTTGGTAAACCACCCTGAAATCACGGCAGCTATATATTTCAATACAGACTATACCCATGGCCTAAGTTTTAAGATAATATGAGAAGCTGATCGAGCATTAGTTAATTTAGATGACCATAAAGTTTACGGTTGATTTCAAGAATTAGAAGCTTTCTCAGAAAAAAAATTAGACAATATCTTGAGTTCATTGTTCCACTTAAATAAGTTCACAGTTGAATGAGAAAATATTTTCCTATCTTCAAAATGTAATAAAGAATTTTCAATGATACTATCCATGATAGACAAAAAGACAAAAGAAGAGAAACTTAATATAATAAACAAAATCAAGGAAAAAAACATAAAATCAGATTGTATTCCTAAATCATTAAGTTTCTTATCAAACATATATAATAAATAATTTTTAAATTATATTTTCAAAAAACATGAAAAAAGACATTTTATTTTTCTGAGTTCAATGATGTGGAAAATGAACTCAAGCAAACATTTTTTTACAGAATAATCCAAACTATAAATATTTTGAAGCATGAAATATTTTTAGAGCTTTAAGTTCAAATAAAAATATCTTTTCAGATTACGTTTCATCTCGCATTCAAGCATGATTATTAGTAGAAGATAAATTAGTATTCTGACTTTTCGACTGTGGAACTAATTTACTAAATGAATGAGAATTTATGCTTTTGGACGGGTTTCCTCGCAACCTAGATCAGAAAAATTATTTTACTCAGCAATGGGCTGAAATTTGAAGAGATTATGTCTGTGTAAACTTTGACTTATCTCGTGAAAAAGCTATCGAAAGAATCCAAAAAAGAGCTATTGAACAATGACGTGCAGATGATGCTAAAGAAGAAGTCATCAACAAAAGATTAGAAACTTTCTACTCTGAAACTTTACCAGTAATTCAAGCTTTTGAATCAGAATGAAAAGTAATTACAATCATTGCAGACCAAAGCATCGAACAAATCCAAAACGAATTAATTTCAAAATTAAACTAATTTGAAAGATGAAAAATATTATATGAATTTTCATACTAGCATTATTGATATTTTCGGCATCTTTTTCTTTTGCTCAAAATCAAAAAAGCTGATACAAATTTTATAGAATTCCAAGATTCAACTTATCATCATTTATAGCTAAAATAGACCATTCGAAACTTCCAGATGATGATATTCAAAAATTTGTTTGAGTAAATAAACCTTTTCATAATATAAGTTATGAACCATCTGATTTAGTTCCTCTACAATGAAAATCCCACATTTCAGCACAAACCAGACACACACTGAGAAAAGAAGCTGCTGAAAATTTAGAAAAAATGTCTAATGCTTTCTACTCAGAATTTTGAAAAAATATAGTAATAGCTAGTGCATATAGAAGTTATAATTACCAAAAGAATTCAATTTCAGAAAGCTGTAAAAGAAGTGGACGATGTGCTAGAGAATGAGAATCTGAACATCAATTATGATTAGCTGTAGACCTATGGGAAGCTACTAATGAACAGAAATTTTTATCTAAATACCAAAAATATTACGACCGATTACACGATAATGCGCATTTATACTGATTTCATCAAAGCTACCAAAACTGAAGAGAATTTGATGGATACTATATAGAACCATGGCATTGGAGATATTTATGAACTTGATTAGCTACTAAACTTCATGATAGAAATATCACTTTCACTCAATATGTAGTTCTATCATCGAAATAACAATAAATATGTTCCACTTTCAGAAAGGGGATACGGCAAAGCCGAGGGGATTTTTAGCATTAAAAAAGAAAAAAATCCTCAGTCCTCAGCAAGCTGAGCAAGCTTCGGACAGCTCCTTTACAAAGGAGCAAAATATACAAGACTTTCAAGATTCTTCGCTAAACGCTCAGAATGACAAACATGATAAACCTACTCGATATGATAAGTATAACATTTATCTAAACTTAACATACTAGAAAGCTGATTTACATCATTTAAAGTCAGCTTTTTATATTTCTCCAAAATCTCTTCTAATGTATCTATTTTATTATACACCAAATACTGAGATCCAAGAAATAATGCCATTTCTTCTGGAGTATCTATTCACATCTGAGTTTGTCACTGTAAATATCATATACATTTATCAAATTCATCCTGTGTTGCTCATTTCTTTACATATTTGTCTACTTCTTCCCTAATTCTTTTTAGTCAAAATTCAAATCTACTTTTGTCCATTCATGCTCTTATCCCAAAAGTTCATACTTCAGGACCAGCTACATGATAAGCAGAAATATAATAACAAAGTCATTCTTTCGTTCTAATATTTTGGAACAAACGAGAAGACATATTTCATCCTAAAATTGAAGCCAAAACTTTTGCGGCATATCTTCTTTCATCATTTCCATCAAATCAAGGAGCAGTAATAATCAAATGATTCTGCTCTGTTCATTTTTTGAAAAAAGATTCATGTTCTTTTGGTAATTTTCATGGAAATCTTGGTTTTTTAACCGTTCTTTTTTCTCCCATAGATCCGAAGTAATTTCAAATCAGCTTTTTTAATTTTTCATCTTCTGCTCATTTACCAGCTACCACAATTATCAAATTATCTTTCGTATAAAGAGAATCTTTATAATCATGCAAATCTTGAGATGTAAAAGAAGATACAGTTTTTTCATTTCAAATAACTGGACGACCAAAACTATTATTTCCAAAGTACCACAATCTCTGTTTTTCAGAAACTAGGCTCATTGGATCGTCTTCGTACATTTTCATTTCCTGAATTATTACTCATTTTTCTTTTTCTAATTCTTTTTCATCAAATTTTGCATTCATCATCATATCAGCCAAAACATCCAAAGATTGTTCTACAAAATTTGGAGCACATTTTACATAATAATCAACCGCATTATTACTCGTAAATGCATTATAAGCAGCTCATATCGAGTCCAAGGTTTCAGCCACATCTTTCTGTGTCTTGTAACGTTTTCATCATTTGAAAAACATATGTTCTAGACAATGAGCAATTCAACCTTGCTTCAATGTTTCATTATTACTTCAGGCTTTACACATAATTCGAATCGAAATTGAATGAACATCATTCATCGGTGCGAATATACAGTCAATTCAAGCAACTTTTTCTATGGAATAATTCATAACCACCTTAATAGTGTATAAATACTTACTTATTCATCCTATACCCAAATCATTTAACTGTTTCTATTATATCTTTTCCTAACTTACTTCTAATAGTTGAAATATAGACATCCAATTTACCATCATCATCAAATAATGAATCTCATCACCAAACTTCTTGAATAATATCAGTTCTAGACAATGGAATTCATATATTTTTTACTAAACATTCCAGAATATTATATTCTTTCACAGTTAGTTTAATTTCCTTATCTCATTTCATAATTTTTCTATTCTGAATATCAACAGAGATATTTCACTTTTTAATAGGTTTACTTTCATTTTGCTTTCTTCTTGTTAATGCTTTAATTCTAGCTTCTAATTCTTCTAAATCAAAAGGTTTAACGAGATAATCATCCGCTCAAAGTTCAAATCATTCTAATTTATCTTCCAATTGTCATTTTGCAGTAGTCATGATAATCGGAATATCTTTTTCAGCCTTTATCTTTTTACATATTTCTTCTCCACTCATTCATGGAAGCATTAGATCAAGCAAAATTATGTCAAAATCATTATGTCTAGCTACTTCCAGTCAGAATAATCCATTTTCACAAATTAACACTTCAAAATCACTTAATTCCAAATATTTTTTTATATTATTTGCTATAGTTTTATTATCTTCTATAAGTAGAACTTTCATACTTTTTTATTATGTAGTAAATGTTTACAACCCCCTCCGGCCTACGGTCACCTCCCCCTAACAGGGGAGAAAAATGATTTTTAAGTTTTGCTCCCTGTGAGGGGAGCTGTCACGAAGTGACTGAGGGGTTGTCTAAAAGTTTATCTTAAATTCACTTCATTTTCAAGAATCTGATTTTACTTCGATATTCCATCAGTGCTTTTTTACTAATAATTTCACTAAATATAATCAAAGTCCAAAGCTTGTAACATCTGTCTTGGAATTATCTTCCTGCCAAAATCTATCCCAAATTCTCTCTAAATTTTCCTTTTTGATTCACTTTCATGTATCTTTTACACTAAATTCTTTATCATTTAATGTGATTTTTATACTTCACTCATCCGTATACTTAAAAGCATTTTCAATCAGATTCTTTGCAATAATTTCAAAGCTACTATTATGAACCATTTTTTCTACATTATCATCACATTTTAATTCTAAATTTAATCATTTATCTTTATACTTTTTTTCTATCATTTTTGATACAGATGAAACCACTTCTGAAATATTCTTATTGGATTTTTTAAATTCTGAATCAGCATCTAATTTACTAATCAAAACCAACTCATCCAACAAATTATTCAGATTTAAAATTTCTCATTTAATGTTTTCCATTCACTCTTTATATTCCTTTGATTTGAGAGAATAATCTATTTCTGAATTTATACTCATTAAAGGAGTTCTTAGTTCATGAGATGCATTAGAAATAAAATCTTTCAATGCTAAAGTCTGCTTATTAATCTTATCTGTGGCAGAATTAATTTTCATGGCTAAAACATTGATTTCATCATTTTCAGGTCAGATTATTTCATATTTCTTTTCCAAATTATTTAAATCTAATCATTTCACATAATCTACCAAATCGTTTAGTTTTCGTAGTGAACTTTTTACGAAATATAGTGAAAGAATATAAGCTAAAATCGCCGAAAATATCAGTAAATATATTGAAGTTGTAAGCAGATTTTTTTGAGATAAGATTTGAGGAGTGATATCTCTTACAATAACGGTATCATTTACTCTATGATAGTAAAAATAAGAATCTCAAAGTTTGCTTATTCCATATCATTTCAAGATTTCATTATCTTGTAACTCCTGATATTCCTCTGAATTTAAAGTTATTGAAAGATGATTTATAAATCTCTTTTTGAATTCAGGCTCGGTTTGTCATTGTGGAGGAGTTTGTCTAGGCTCTTTCATCATTCTTTCTTTCGTCATCATTTTGTCTCATTGAACTTCAATATTCAAAGTTCTCCACCGCATTCTAAAGAATAATAAATTTGCAAGCACTCCAAAAATCAGAACTATCACAATAGTAAATAATGTGAATTTTAGACTAATCTTTGACGAAGTTTTCAGATTTTTAAACATTTTTAATTTAATGGTAAATTACTAAATACAGATTAAGAATTTATAAATTGTTTTCAAATCTTACTCTCTATAGAGAAAGAGCGAAAGATACAATCATAGCTTCCGCTCAATCTTTGGTTAATTTAATATTTTTTATTCTTCATCTGAAGTAGTTTTTGGTTTCTGAATATCCTTTGTAGGTTTTACTCATTTCATTTTATGATTTCATTTTCATTGTTTCATTCATTTCATGTTTTCATGGTTAGCAACAAAATTCTCATAATCTTCCAATTTTTCCTCTGAAATAAACTTTTCTAATTTATCAAAGAATTCATCGTTAATCTTTTTGATAGCTTCATCCCTTTCTTCTTGAAGCTTTTCAATTTCAGATTTCTGAGCATCTGTTAAAGATTCCTCATCAATGAAAGCAAATCAGAATCGTCATCATTTTCATTCTTTTTGAATCTGATTACCAGAACCAAATCAGTCTCTTTTTGGATGTTTCATTACATCTCCAGATCCGATTTGTTGTTGCATAACCATTTGTGGTCTGCTTGTGTCTACTGATCCAGATAAAGCGGATTCGTTCTTGGCTGCATTTACTCCTACTCATGTAGCTAATACTACAGTTGAAAGTCATAGAATCGCAGCTAATCTTGTTCATTTTGTGTTCATGTTTGTAATATTAAAGATTAAAATATTCTCATTGAGAATGTTTCCTTATGGAAACGATGGCATTATAATCATTGACCTTAAAATAAACTTAAACTCATTTTTTAGTTGGTTACTTGTGTTTCTTGAATGTTAGAATTTCATCTCATTCTTCATCTACCTCATCTCATTTCTCAATTTGGCATTTCTCAATTTGGCATTCATCTCATATCTCAACTTCACATTCCTTGTGGCATTTCTCACATATCTCACCTCATTTCTCATCATCTTGGTCACATTCATCCACCCATTCATCACATTCTACCTCATCACATCATTTGATTAGGAACAGTATCATATTCTTCACCATCTATGATTAACTTTCATCATTCAAATACTACGACTCCATCATAATCAGTTGGTGATCTTGCTTCTATATCCAAAGTTCATCAGTAAATATATAAGTTTCCATTTGAATCTATTCCGTCAGTATCTCATGCTCACATTACAATTTTGATATATCCATCATTTATTGTAAAAGAAACTTCATAAGAATCTGACTTACTTGCAGCATTTATTCAGTCATCAGATGCTGTAATATCAATATTTCATCCATT
>Ga0247611_10009916_pt1 | contig 11316 bp, 11 predicted proteins | sample 177DNAGHGhighgp2_FD_192422 | JGI IMG/M metagenome (GOLD analysis project Ga0247611, IMG submission 192422) | Sheep rumen microbial communities from Palmerston North, Manawatu-Wanganui, New Zealand - 1770 DNA GHGhigh gp2 | ecosystem: Host-associated > Mammals > Digestive system > Stomach > Rumen... | reverse complement strand
ATGGCACTCATAAATTCAAATCCTGGAAAACCAAGGCAAAGGTTGAAGTCTCTTATGATGCAAATACAGGCATCATTCAAGGAGTTAAGAATGGCGAAACACCTTCTGGCACTCATGTCGTTGGTGGGAATGGGTCTTTCAGATTCTATGAAAAGGGAGATTACGTTTTGAAGGTTACTTTAGATTGTCTCGCAGGTGAGAAACCTATAAAACATGATTGTTTCATTGACGTAGATACGTATATGAGACAATTGAAAGAGACAAAAGAATGGGGTCGAAACCTTCCGTATAAGAAGGTGAATGAACTTCTTAAAGAGAAAGTAGAGGTCATAACTTACGACATGGACAAAGAGCCTTTTGAACGTACCTTCTATCCTATTGGCTATGACGGTAACTGGATAACTTATTTGAAAGATAAACTTAAAAATATTTGAACATGAGTAAAGTATTTAGAATTACACCCAAACGAGTGAAACGCTCTAATGGGCAGGTGTTGACGCCAGACATGTCAATCACCGTGACTACAAAGTCACACACCACCACTCCATTCTACAATGGATCCGTAGAGGTTAGGGAGCAGTACATGCGCATGTACCAGTTTGACTACAAGAAAGCAGGCTGCTCAGTAAGTGATTTTGAATTTGAGAAGTTGGATTAAATAGTAAAAATTGGCGAGACTCCTTCTGGTTGTATGGAGAGAAATAATAAATAACGAATACATCATTTTAATGAATAGCTATATGGAATCAGAATTATTAAAGTTTAAGCATGTGTTAGAGTATTTTGTTACACATCAAAATTATTTGTCATCAAATTCATCTGTATCCGTGAGAGGTTATGACCAGTATTTAAAATCTTTTATTGAAAAGCATAATTTCTCTATGACTGGACAAGGATATAATGATGGACGCATTCAGAATCAGATTGGGGAATGGGATAATATCTATTCCCATCAAATATGTCTAAACATCCAGCCCAACTTTGGTAACTACGAATCGAAAAAGAGTTATCTGAATTGGCGGGGCACTGGTTTGAATATCTTTTGCAACTGGGAAAATAGTGAAGTGAATGCACTTAGTATTGGATATGCATATTGGTGGATAAAACCTACGCAGTATCATATCATTCTTACAAGAACAATCTCTGAATTAAATCTGTATGAAGAAGATGGCGATGACTCTCTTCTCAAAGAATTCTTTGACATTTTTGTTAAAGAAATAAACGATTATGATACCCAAAAAGGGGATTATTATCTCAAAGAACAAGAATATTACCGTCAAGAGAAACAAAAAAAATATATGGAAAAGAATAAAACTCTAATTGATATTGTCGTTTCTAACTACAATCTTATCCTCACTGGTGCCCCTGGTACAGGTAAGACCTATATTGCCAAACAAATTGCAGCTCAGATGATACTTGGCAAGTTGTTTGATGAGAACACTGCCTCAGAGGAAGAAAAGGAGAAAATGAAGGAACAATACGATTTCGTACAGTTCCACCCTTCATACGATTATACGGACTTTATGGAAGGACTACGCCCGATAGATAACAAAGGAAACATATCTTTCCGAAGGGAGGATGGTATCTTCATGAAGTTCTGCCGCAAGGCTTTGAATGCTTATAATAAGGAAGAGAATAAAGATGAAGCTCCCAAATATGTTTTCGTAATAGACGAAATTAACCGTGGCGATTTGTCAAAGATTTTTGGAGAGTTGTTCTTTAGTATTGACCCTGGATATAGAGGAGAAAAAGGAAAGGTGAAGACTCAATACTGTAATCTCTGGGAAACCGAGAAATTCGGAGATTCGGATTCGTTCTATATTCCAGAAAATGTATATATTGTCGGAACGATGAATGACATAGACCGCAGTGTGGAGAGCATGGACTTCGCTATGCGCAGACGGTTTGCTTTCAAAGAAGTGAGGGTAGAAGATAGAATGGAAATGATAGAAGAAAGCGCAAAATTAGCACCTTTCTTTGCGGAGATAAAGGTACGCATGAACAATTTGAATTATGCCATTCTTACTATTCAAGGTCTCTCTACGGCTTATCAAATTGGCGCAGCATATTTCCTTAAACTGGATAACTATTTGACAAATGACGAGAATTTGGGAACTGATTCATGGAAGAGCCTTTGGGATAATCATTTGTATGGTCTGCTGTTTGAATATCTGCGTGGCTTACCCAATGCCGAAGGAGATTTGGACATCTTGTATCGCGCATACACTTTAGAAGACAAATATAAGATGGAAAACAAGAAAGCCATAAAAATACCTTCTCAAGATGCCTAAGATTGTTCATTTGACAGACAACTATTCCGAAGGAACGCCCATAGATAGGAATTGTATATCCGACATTCTGCAAATAGCCAATATAGGCCGTATGCAGAATGTCCCCGACCTTTTGGTGTTTCCACATTCTTTTTCTGAATTGAAAGATGGTATCAGCGATTTGCCTATCATTACATTACGTGATGCCCAGTATGAAGGAACCGAATGTGTGTCAGTCAAAGCCTGCACTGGCAACTTGATGGGATTTGTAGGGGTGAACGACACATCTGTCAGTATTCATTCTCGCTTCACACACAAAAAACATGATGGGAAGGTGGATGAGAATGCGCAAGATTACTTTCTGTTCTATCTTCTGCAAAAGGTATTCTCTATCAATATCTTTGATTTGGAACACACTAATAGCCGGGAGGACAAGGTGTTTGATTTCCTTCTCTTTTTATTTCCCTTGATGTTAAAGAATGCATTGTCGCAAGGGCTTTTCAAAGAATACCAAACACGTTGTTACGATGATGCAAAGGTTAAAGGAGTCATCGACATAAACCGATACATACGACATGACATTCCTTTCAAAGGTACTGTCAGTTATTCGACGCATGAGCGCAGTTTTGACAATTCCATGACACAGTTGATTCGGCACACTATAGAGTTTATCAAGCATCATCCATTTGGTTCAAGTATATTAAACCAAAATAATGACATAATAGAATCTGTGAATCAAATAGTGCAAGTTACGCCATCCTATAAGCAACGAGACCGCATGCAAATTCTAAATAAGCACCGACGCCCAAAAGTACATCCCTACTTTACCAAATACAGAGATTTGCAGCAACTGTGTGTGCATATACTCAGACACGAAACGCTGAAATATGGAAAAGAAAAGAACAAGATTCATGGTGTTTTGTTTGATGGTGCCTGGTTATGGGAAGAATATTTGAACACTATTTTGAAGGAATGCAAGTTTACTCATGCTGAGAACAAATTAAAGCGTGGCGGGTTGCCAATGTTTGAAAAAGCAAATACAGATAAGGGGACCATAAGTTATTCCCAAACACTCTATCCAGATTTCTACAAAGACAATTTCATTATCGATGCCAAATACAAACATTTGAATAGTGGCGTGGGAAAGGAAGATCTGTATCAAGTCATAACTTATATGTATTGTACAAAGGCAGGTAATGGCGGCTATTTGTTCCCGGACGAAAACAATGCGAATTGGAGTAAGTTCCAATTAATGGGGCATAATGGCTTTGTCTATTTATTGCCATTTCATGTGCCACAATTTTCGATAGATTATAAAGCCTTTGTTGAATCTATAAAAACGTCAGAAAAGGGTATCATAGCTAATATTGAGGAAATACAAAAAGGCTTATGACTACCTACATCTCCAACTCCGCCCACTACAAAGAAGTGCTTTCACGGGTTCAATCCGTGAAGCACATGCTTTGGATTGGTACTGCCGATATTAAAGACCTATATGTAGATGTGGGCAATGAGAAGAAGCCATTCCTGTCACTTATAGCCCAACTCATTCGGCGTGGTGTGGAGGTAAGGCTCATTCATGCAAAAGAACCAGGTCCAAACTTTCGTGAGGACTTTGACAAGTACCCTGTTCTATACGACCGCTTGGAGCGTGTTCTTTGTCCTCGTGTTCATTTCAAGATGCTTGTCTTCGATGGCAAGGAAGTGTATGTTGGAAGTGCGAACCTCACGGGTGCGGGAATTGGCATGAAGGCTGAAACTACTCGCAACTTTGAGGCAGGCATATTAACTGATGATCAAGAAATCGTTGAACAAGCCATGAATCAGTTCGATGAAGTATGGATGGGTAAACATTGCAAAAAATGCAAGCGTAGAGATTTCTGCACAGACCCAATCGCATAAATCTTTTCGATAAAAGTTCACTTTCCTAGACCTCTGCCACCAGTTGGCGGAGGTCTTTGTTTTCTTTGCATCAGAAATCTTGTAATTATGAATAAAATGGATTTATTTGAGAAGATAAACCAACCAGGATTGTGGTTTGTGCATTCGGAGCAGCTTGGCAAGTTGGTCTATGAGATAGGTGTGGTATTAGGCCAGCCTATAACAATCTTTACTTCTGCAAAAAAGGAGATACAAAACGAAGTGTTTTCTTTGGTAAAGAAGGATTGTCTTAAAGGTTCATCTGACGAACAAGAATACAATTGGCTGGAGCAAGAACTGTCCGAATACATGACTCATGGCTTTCTTTGGTACCCAGAAGAACTGAATGATTATTTACCGAATGGTTCCTTTTGGTCAAACTATGTTCAGTTTGATGAAGATGATTGGCTGTCTCTTGCTAATTGTAGTTACAACATAGTTCTTGTGGATGACATAGCTAAAATGTGATGGGAAGATGAAACTGAGATTTTACAGATTCTACAGTTAGTGGAGAAGGATGCAATAGAAAAAGGAAAGACAGTTATTGTGTTTGTTTCACCATGTGATGGTATTAGATTTGTTTATTATTTTAAAAGTCATCAGTTATTATAATAATGAGTATATGAAGATTCAAGATTTTGTACATTTAAATGTCCATTCCCATTATTCAATAAATGATGGGTGCGCCAGTATAAAGGAACTGGTTGATGCTGCCATCAAAGACAAGATGCCTGGCATTGCTATTACTGACAATGGTAACATGTTTGGTGTGATGGATTTTTTTGACTATGTTTCTCGTGTCAACAATGAAATACAGCAGAAGGGGAAGAAACCTTTTAAGCCTATCATTGGTTGTGAACTGTATGTCGCACCAGAAGCAAAGGAGGACAAGAAGTTTTGCAAGCACTGCAAAGGCTATCGCTTAACAGTCTTGGCAAAGAACTATCAAGGCTATAAAAACCTTATCAAGATTGTCAGTAATTCCTGGACTGATGGTTTCTGTATGAGACCACGAACAGACCATCATGATTTGGAAAAATATCACGAAGGCTTGATTATACTCTCAGGTAGTGTTGGTAGCGAGGTATTTACTAAGATTTCCAAGGGTGACATAGAAAGTCTGGCAGAAACCATTAGATGGTATCAGCAGACTTTTGGGGAGGATTATTATCTGGAATTACAGCGTTGTGCTGATTATGGCTTAAAGAGCGACACTCCGAGTAAACTGATGCTTGAACAGCAAAGGGTTAATGCCGTTCTAATTCAAAAATCAAAGGAATATGGCGTAAAAGTTGTAGCCACAAATGATGTTCATTATGTGGCTACAACCGATGCAAAAGCTTACAATGTTCAACTATGCGCTGCAACTAATAAGACGATGGAAGAACTTGCAGAACTGATACCAAATACAACTCGCTGGCTGAGAAGCAGGAAAGAAATGTGCGAACTATTCTCAGATATTCCTGATGCATTGGAGAATACAATGGAAATCTTTGACAAGGTTGAGTCCTATGACATACGCCATGCTCCCATTGTTCCTGCTATTAGCATTCCTGATGGCTTTGGGAATGAGAGAAGGGAAAAGGAGGACAACTATCTGGAGTACCTTTCTTTTTCCAAAGCAAAACAGATATATGGAGAATCGCTTCCTGAAGATGTTTCTGAAAGGCTGAAGTTTGAACTACAAATCGTCAAGCAGAGAGGAGCTTCCGGCTATTTCCTCTTTTTACAAGATGTAATTAACACCACCCAATCTGAGCTCGACGTAAGGGTCGGTCCTGGACGTGGCTCAGCTGCTGGTAGTCTTGTGTGTTATTGTTTGGGTATTACTAAGATTGACCCATTGAAGCATGATTTACTTTTTGAACGTTTCCTAAGTCCAGAAGGCACGATGTTCCCAGACATAGATATAGACTTAGACGATGAAGGTAGAGAACGTGTGCTTGAATGGCTTCAACAGAAATATGGCAAGGAATGCTGCGCCCATGTTGTTTCGTTCAGCACATTCTCTACAGCTAATGCATTTAGTGCGGTCGCAAGAGTCAAGCAAATGGTCACTCCTGAGACAAAGGCTATCAGCGAACTTCTTTCGTCTCATTATGGTTATTATTGGCATTCCATAAAAGATATCATTAAGTATGAGCCAGAGATAAGCAAGGCTATTCGTAATGTTGGAATCCCATTACGTATTGCTTTTGCTAATACTGCTATATTAGAAAGGAAAATCTGTGGATTAGGAGTCCATGCTTGTGGGTTTGTCGTTGCGGACGAGCCAGTTTCTAATTGGGCACCTGTTTCAACTTGTTCCATAGAAGATTCAAAGGGTATTGAACAATTAGTGAACTGCACCCAATATGACGGATGGCATGTGGAATCATCCGGCCTTATAAAATTCGATTTTCTTGGTCTTAAAACGCTTTCCCAGTTGAGGGATATTTGTGAAAGTATCAAAGTTCACAATGATAAGGATTTCGATATTGAAAAGATTCCAATTGATGATGAGAAAACGATGGAACTGTTTCAAACAGGTCACACTGATGATGTGTTTCAGTTCAACTCAAAAGGAATGCAAAAATACTTGCAAAAACTTCATCCTACATGCTTTGAGGATTTGGTCATCTTGAACTGCATGTATCGCCCGGGGCCAATGGAATATATTTCTACTCTCGTCAGGCAAAAGCATTCCAAGAAAGCAGTCAAGTATATGATTCCTTGCATGGAAAAGTATCTTCATGGTACTTATGGCATTATCGTTTATCAGGAACAAATAATGATGCTTTCTCGCTTGATTGCCAACTTTAATAGAAGTGAGAGCGACTTGCTGAGAAAAGCCCTCGGTAAAAGGAAAATAGATGTACTTTCAGTTCTGAAGCCTCGTTTCATAGAAGGCGGCATAAAGAATGGACACAAAAAGAATGCTCTTGAAAAGGTTTGGAGTGAAATGGAGGAAAAAGGTATGTACGCTTTCCAAAAGTCCCATGCTGTTTGCTACACATGGCTGGCCTATCAAATGGCATATTTGAAAAGTAATTATCCAGAAGAGTTCAAACACGGCATGGAGAAATATAATTCAGACTGATTTCGTCATAGAAATCGCCATTCTTCACAGATTATTTGGCGCACCCGACAAACCCTATGGAAGGGGGGGCAAATGCTAACCCAAGACTGTTGACAAACGGAACATGAAGAATGGTATGTCTCTGACTCCTTTCACTTGTGCGCGGAAGCATTTGATCTTAGAGTTTAGAGATTCTGCAGAAGCATTTGTCTGGCGTTCGATAAAGTAGTTTAGTATCTCGTCCTCATAGAATTTGATGGTGTCTCGTATAGACTTGATTTCTCGCAGAGTGCATGTAGCGACTTTCTCATACCATTCTCCAAACTTCTCCTTTGCTGTTTCCTTGGTGAGTTTCTTGTTGCGGAATATGGATCTGAGTGAGTTTATCAGGTTGTAAGCTTCTTCAAGCTTTGGATATAGCTCAAAGAGAATCTTCGCACGCTTTTCTTGCATTGCGCTCCATTTCTCACGGCTCATTGACAATTGCTTGCGGATCTGGTCAAAGCCTCTACGAGTGTCTCTCCGTTTGCAAGCCTGGGAGGTTCAAAACGGGCATTCAGCCTCTTGGGCTTCTTTCCACGCTTGCTTTTCCTCCACTTCTTTCCGTGCTTTGCCTTCATTCTCTGGCGATAATACTTTCTCTGCGCTGCCAGTCTTTCAAGATACTTTCGAAACTCCGCCTTCTGCCTGTTCAGGTCCTTTACTGCTTCCCGTTTCAGTCGCAGGCGTATCTCCTCGCACCCCTCTCCGCCACGCTTACGACATGAAAACAGTCACGTATGGCTGTGGCTTTGGGAAAGGCATCCCTGGCGATGGCGCGCATACAATCAGAGAGGTCCATCGTAATGCTCTCGACCATTTCACGCTTATCGGAAGGCAGTTGCATCAGCACTTTCAGCACATCTTCGGGATTGGTTCCTTTCACTACTGCAACAATTGCACCCTTGCGGCCATGAGCATCCTTGTTATGGACAATTGTGTACATTTCACCTTGAAGGGAAGTCTCGTCTATACCATGATCTTTACCTATGTTTTGCGGCAGAAGAATCCATTCGGAGGCATGATCTTTCTGCTCCCACGTGCTGAAGCTAATTAGTGTATCCTTGTATCTCTTTGCAAACGTCGAGCTGTTGATCATGTATGTGTACCCTATCTGGCGTGCCGTTATCGTCTCATTGTCCATCCGCTTTCTTTAAAAAAAGCGCGAAGTCTTTCGAGTATCGCATGCCAGGATGCGTCAACTGTATCTTCTTGTCGAGATCCACTGATGTTGTTATGCCGTCAGGCATCGTCCAGCGTCGCCTGCGAACATGAAGCACCGCTTTCTTATCACGGACAGGGAAGTCCACCACGGATGACTCTTCACCGAAGCCGTCACTTACAGAGCCTTTCATTTCAGGAGTGCGGTTGTCGCGTTCATCAAGATAGATGTGAAGCTCCATTGTGTACAGAACATCTTTGTCCTGCGTTGGATCCTCTGCGAAATCAGTCACTTCAAAGTACTCCAGAACACCGGAAGGAAGAAAATACGAAGCAAGGCCTTCGTACATATTTATATTATTGCTCTGATTCATGGCGCAAAGGTACTAACTTTTGGGCAATATCGTATCGTTTGTCAACAGTTTTTGGGTTAGCATTTGCCCCCCCCTTCCCACAGGAGTTGTCGGGTGCGCCGAATTTCTGTGATTTCTGTGAGAATAAAAAATATTTTGTAAGATTTGAATAGATTTGTGAGAATTCTGTCCGAAGGACACTCCATAGTTCGTTAAATTGGAATTTACGTGCAAGTCAGATGAGCAATGATAAGCTTGCTTAATCATTGCCATGGCGCAGCCGTAAATCTCCGCTAAACGGGAATTTACTTGCAAGTCAGATGAGCAATGAAAAGCTTGCTTAATCATTGCCATGACGCAGCCGTAAATCTCCGCTAAACGGGAATTTGTGTATTATTGTAAAGGCGGGATATCCTCCATAGAATAGAGTCCTATCTTTTCACGCATCCATTGGCTGAATTGTCCTTTGCCGATACCTATCTCATTTTGAAGGAATATATAAAAATCCACATCATTCTTATTAGTAGACAATATACGTTTAAGTGCTTGATAACCACCTTTTTTGAATAGTTCATGGCATACAATCATTCCAACAAGATACGCAGGAGATGTCTGATTGTCCATTGTGTAGAATTTATCATCCATATTTGTCAAGTCAGTATCAGGGTGAGCATCCAGCCATGCTTTCATTCGTCTGTAATGTGTGCGGTGAGATAAACCGAATTGTTTTTGTGTTGTATTCACATATTCCGCTATTCCTTGTATGAGGAGAAAATGTGCATTTGGATATGTAGAATTGATGAGCCGTGCAATTTCGTGCTGGTAGTTCTCCCCGTGAACAGAATCGCCATATATGATGTAATTCCTCCTGTCGAATGTGCCACCGGAATTGCCTTGTTCATTGCCCATTCCGATGAGATAGTCAAAGCCTTTCATCTTTTGCTGTTCATAGACATTGGGGGCGATATATTGTGTGATATGCTCGGGAAGATTCACGCCTAACTTCTCATGCAGTAATCTGATCAATTCATTGGCAGCATGGGCATTCTTCTCGTTAAATTGAAACTCCGGGTAAAAGCAGTAGTCTATCAATCCTATTGTTTTGTGCTGCCATTTGCGCGTGTAATAATCAATCCAGTTATGAATCTTGAATGCATCGTTCTTGTCTTTTTTTACGATATGATTGGTAATAGCAAGCACAAATATCGCTTTGTCGTCATTGTAAGGTGTATAAAACATGGATCGGATGACATACACGCCGTTTTCAGGGCGTATCTCCAATACCTTGTTAAGATAAGCATAAAGATTTGCATTCAGAAAGCCTTCACAACTAATCAAATCGGCCTGTTTCCATTTTAATCTATCCTCCTCATTCCATTGAGGGAAGCATGTCGTAGTGTCATCATGTGCCTCAATAAATGATTTCCATAAGTCATAGATCACCGCCTTATTGGGGTCGACATTGTTCGCCACATCTACTTGATTGGAAATCCACTCCCATTTTTGTGCTTGCACAACTGATGATACAATTAACAACGCTGCAATTAATACTTGTTTCATACTTAAATCTTATTCACTAAATTCCGATTTACGAGATTAATGGCTGCGTCATGGCAATGATTAAGCAAGCTTATCATTGCTCATCTGACTTGCACATAAATTCCGATTTACATTTTAATTCGTATGCCTGCATTGACAATTCCTTGTTCACCCATTCCGAGCTCCAAGAACCCCCAATAGTATTGATTTCCACACTCAACTCCAATTGGTGTACCTTGAAAATTTAAAATAAAGTCTGTGTCGGAATCATTTGTGTGGGAAGCGTCGTACCAGTTCCATTTTTGATTTCTGACACTAACTCCCAAGCCCGCCTTGGAATACAATCCCCAATTCTTTTTCCGTAGCCAGCTGAATTTCACTGCAGGCAAAAATGTATAATAGTTTGTTTTCATTTTCCCTTGCAGCTCGTTGCCATAAAACATATCCCTCTTTCCATGGGAATAAACGGCAATACCACCAACCCCCACCAGAGGATTGATATGGTAGAAATATTCAACGGAAAGAGGGAGGCTGAATTTTTCGTTATCATAAGACACATAGCCAGCAGTCATCGTGGTTCCGGTTAAATCTGTCAAGATGTCAAGTATTTGTGAGTTTGCCAAACAGCCCACTCCGAATGAGACTTCATGTTTACTCTCACTCTCCTGTGCATTGATATTCAATATTGAACAAACAGAAACGAATAGAGTCAAAGCAAAAATTTTTTTTATCATCTTTTTAATTACTTTTTTTCGTTTTTTTTCATTTTTAATTATTACTTGCTTGGTCACCATGATCTTTCGGCCGTGGGTGACGGAGCCTGTCTGGATACAGAAGGCGCAATGATTAAGCAAGCTTATCATTGCTCATATGACTTGCACATAAATTGGAATTTACTCGCTATAATTATGGTCAACTATTATATCCAGATGTACTCCAGGCACTAAAGGCTGAATGTCACTGATGAGCTGGCTGA
>Ga0247611_10009915_pt1 | contig 11317 bp, 7 predicted proteins | sample 177DNAGHGhighgp2_FD_192422 | JGI IMG/M metagenome (GOLD analysis project Ga0247611, IMG submission 192422) | Sheep rumen microbial communities from Palmerston North, Manawatu-Wanganui, New Zealand - 1770 DNA GHGhigh gp2 | ecosystem: Host-associated > Mammals > Digestive system > Stomach > Rumen ... | reverse complement strand
CCAGTTGCATGCCGTGACCCGTATTACCGTGCGCGCCAGCATCCAGAAGCTCGTCGGTGGCGCCGGCGAAGACACCGTGATTGCCCGTGTGGGTGAAGGTATCGTGTCTTCCATCGGTTCCGCCAAGAGCCACAAGGACGTACTCGAAAACCCGAACATGATTTCCAAGAAGGTGCTCGCCTCCGGCCTCGACGCCGGTACCGCCTTCGAAATTCTCTCCATCGACATCGCCGACGTGGACGTGGGCCAGAACATCGGTGCCATCCTCGAAACCGACCGTGCCGAAGCCGACAAGAAGATTGCACAGGCCAAGGCCGAAGAGCGCCGCGCCATGGCTTACGCCGCCGAACAAGAAATGAAGGCCAAGGTCATGGAAATGAAGGCCAAGCTCGTCGAGGCCGAAGCCCAGATCCCGATGGCCATGGCCACGGCTCTCCGCGACGGCAAGCTCGGCGTGATGGACTACTACAACCTCAAGAACATCGAAGCCGACACCCAGATGAGGAAGGAAATCGGAGCCGCTCCGGAGGCAAAGTAATCCGTGGAAGGACTACTCATACTCGTAGGAATCTGGGTTCTCGATCTTATCGTCAAGAAGATTGCTGCCAATAATAAGAAGAAGCAGCAAGAACGCCAGATAGATCAGGAATATCGCGAAAAACACGGCGATGTTCCTGGCTATTCCGATGACGATTCTGACGAGCAGGAATTCGATAGCGCAGATTATGACGAACAGGGCTACAATGAGCCGGAAGTAAAGCCTTCCCGCTCGTTGCAGGATTTGATTCGCCAGTTCGAGAACGCTCAGCGCGAAGCGGAACAAGGGAACATCGAGCCGCCGACCCCGCCGGTTCTGCAGACGAGGCAGCACGATGGCCCTTATACCTTGCGCGAAATTGCCGAAGAGGTGATAGAACTCGATGTTGTCGATGCAGAATTCCTGATGGACGAATTCGAACTGTCCGAAGGCGAAGCGATTTCGATGCTTGCGGAACTTCAGAAGCACCGTATTATCGGGCACGACATGGGCGAAGGCGAATGCGACGTGCTTGTACACGACCTGGACGAACTCGAGAACCTGTTCAGTCGCGAAAAGCCAGTCCAGAATCAATTCAGTGAAGAAGACGAATCCGAAACTGAAGATGATTCCCTCCAGCAGGAACTGGAACGCCAGCGCAAGTTGAATGAACTGGAAGGCCGTGCAAGAACTGCTCGCGAATCAGCCGCAGCATCATCTAGCGACGAGAACCCAGAAAACGTTTCCGATGACGGAACCGCCCCAGAACGGAGTCGAGCCCCGCTTGTCTCCGCAAGGAGCATTGCCGACGTACGCAAGGGATTCATCTGGGCGAAAGTCCTCGACGAGCCGCGCTTCAAGCGCCGCTGGAGCACGCAATACCGTTAACCGTAGATCGCGAGATGGAACAGAAAGATTTCGACCTTACCCGCTATTTCGAACTAAAAAAACAACTCGAGGAAGCAAGCCGCCTTTACTACAAGGACGGCTTTTCCCCTATGAGCGACCAGGATTTCGACTTCGGGCTCAAGGAGATGGAAGCGCTCGAGGCGAAGTACCCGGAACTGCGCGGTCAGGGTTCGCTCACGCAGCGAGTCGGCAGCGACTTGACCAACGACTTTGCGAAGGTCGCGCACGCCGTGCCCATGCTCAGTATCGCGAACGTGTACAGCGCCGAAGAGATGGCGGAGTTTGTAAGAGCGGCAGAAGAAGGGATTGCTAGCCTCGGCGACGACAAGCGCGGACCATCACATAAGTGGATTTGCGAGCGGAAAATCGACGGCGTTTCGCTTTCCATCGTGTACGAGAACGGACGTCTGAAGCAGGCGGCAACCCGCGGCGACGGCGCCCAGGGCGACGACGTGACTTTGAACGCGCTCACGATTGCAGACATCCCCGAAACCTTGGATGCAAAGAAACTGAAAATTGACCCCAGCGAAATTCCGCAGGGCACTTTCGAAGTGCGCGGCGAAGTCTACATGGAACGCGAGGCGTTCGAACGCCTGAACGAACAGTTCATCTTGGAAGGCAAGAAAATTTTCCAGAACCCGCGCAACACCGTCTCGGGTTCACTCAAGCTCAAGAGCGTTGCCGAATGCAAGACGCGCCCGATGCGCTTCTTTGCCTACCACATTCCGCAGAGCAACAACAAGACGCACGAAGAGAACCTGCTGCAACTCAAGAGGCTCGGGTTCCACACGAACGATTACTGGACCGCAGAAAGCACCGAAGAAATCATGAAGATTTCGGAGCAGATAGGAGAGAGCCGCGACAGCCTCCCCTTCGAAATTGACGGCATGGTCGTCAAACTGAACGACCTTGCCATGCAGCGTGCGCTCGGCACTACGAGCAAGAGCCCGCGCTGGGCCATCGCCTACAAGTTCAAGGCCGAACGCGCCTACACGCCGCTCCTTTCCGTAGAATTCCAGGTCGGCCGCACCGGTGCGGTCACGCCGGTGGCGAACCTTGCACCCGTGCGCCTCGCAGGCACCACCGTCAAGCGCGCCACCCTCCACAACTTCGACGAAGTCGCCCGACTGGACCTCCACTTCGGCGACACCGTCGGCGTCGAGAAGGGCGGCGAAATCATACCGAAGATTACCGACGTCAAGAAGGAACTCCGCCCGGCGGGGGCAGTCCCCGTGACCGCCCCCGACAAGTGCCCCGTATGCGGAGAACCACTCACGCACGTAGACGGCGAAGTCATCCTCCGTTGCGAAAACATGCACTGTGCGGCGCAGGTGCAATGTCTGTTCGAGCATTTCGTGAGCCGCGAGGCCATGAATATCGAGAACCTCGGCCCCGCCCTTATCGCAAGCCTAATTGCCACGGGCAAAATCAAGAGAATTCCGGACCTGTACCGCCTTACCATTGAAGACCTCGAGTCGCAGGAACGCATGGCCAAGAAAAGCGCCAAAAACGTTTACGACGCCATCCAGAAATCGAAGGAACGGAGCCTCGAGAACCTGCTGCACGGACTCGGCATCCGCTTCGTGGGCCGCACCAGCGCGAGGAATCTCGCAAAGCATTTCCGCACGCTGGAAAAGATCCGCACGTCAACCGTCGAGGATCTGCAAAACGTGAACGACGTGGGCGAACGCATCGGGAAATCCGTCTACGATTTCTTCCATACGCCGCTCTACACGAACGAAATCGACGAACTCGTTGAACTCGGATGCCCCACCGAATTCAAGGGCGTCGTGAAGACACTTTTCCAGGGACAGACCGCAGTCATCACAGGAACGTTGCCGACCATGGAACGTGAAGAGGCCCGCAAGCTCATTGAAGAAAACGGCGGCAAGGTATCGGGTTCCGTGAGCAAGAAGACAAGTTGGGTGCTTGCAGGCGAAGCGGCCGGAAGCAAGCTCACGAAGGCGAACGAACTCGGCATCCCCGTACACGATGAAGCATGGCTCCTGGAGCAGATAGCCGCGGCAGATTCCGGCGACATTTCGAGCGACGAAAACGATGGTAGCGAGAAGCCCGCGGCATCCCCTGCCAACGACAAAAAAGCTGCAGGCGATACGCCCGCAGCCGATGCAAACGGTCAACTTAGTCTGTTCTAAGGTGCCGGCGCAGCGGCATCCGGAGCAACGGCTGCCTTTGCCGTAGAGTCCTTCGCGGCAGCCTTCTTCAAGTCGGCCTCGGTAACTTCGTTTTTCACGCAGCGCAGAGAGAATGCATTATTCTCGAAATCCTCTGCACGCATCACTTCGTCCTTTCTGTTAATGAGATTCCAGTAACCGGCGCCAACGTCGCCACCACCGGAAGCTTCCCAGAAGTACGTGCTCGTACCGAGTTCCATGAACTCGCCATCACTATAACGCGCACCCGCAGGAATTGCATTGAAGCCTGAATACTCGGTAATGGGGGCGCCGCCCCGTGCCCAGCCCTCGCGGGTCTTGAGCGCAGCGGCCACGCTACCCTTCTTCATTTGAGCAATGTCGGCCATCAACTTGTTCCATTCTTCCTGCGAAGGCACATGCCAACCTGTCGGACAAATACCCTGATGTTCAACCGTTATCGCGCCTTCCACAGGATTCACGATAAAATCATCCGGAAGCCTCATTGCCACATGCCACGGATAAAGCCTTCCGTAACTACGGCAACGGATGTCCTTGTCTTCATAGCAGAAACTTCCCGGAGCGGCAAAGCGCAGGTTTTCGGCCATCCAGCGCTTACCTCCGATTTCAACCGTCTTGTAGCGGTTCTCATCGCGGGAATCAAAAAGCGCCGTGCTGTCATAGATTTCATCGACTCCGGGCGGGTCCATCACGCAACGCACCGGGAATGCGGCTTCCTTGCCCGAACTGTCGCGCACGATGTCGTCGTTATCATAACGGAGCGACCAATAGAAGGCAGATACGGAATCCTTTTCTGCAGTACTCCAGAAACCAGTCATGGAATCCTTCCCGGTAAACGAAGAATACGTAGGCAGAATGCCGGACGGAAGCGCGTTGAAACCGAACCCGTTTTCGCCAGGCATCGAGTTTTCCGTTTCAGGCCAAACATCGCGCGCCTTAAGGTTCGTGCCTACAGGAACGGATTCGTCAATATCCTTGATATAGGAATTCAGCCTTTCAAAGTCATAAATACTCGGAATATGCCATCCAACCGGGCATGCGCCCCTATGGACACGCCTCACGGAATCGCGCGCAGACTTCTCGGAGAATTCCTTGGAAAGCTGCATCGCAGCACTCCACGTGTAGAGTCGGCCATACTTTTGGCAATTTTCAGGCTTTGCGGCATAGCAGAAACTACCCGGCACATCTACATCCAGATTCTTGGCCATCCACACCTGGTCACCCACGTGGATAGTGTAAATCGTCTTGTTCTGCACCTTCATCACCTCAGGCTTCACGACAACTGGAGGCGGCGGCGGATCCTTGATTTCGTATTGCCGGTCTTCGACACAACGGACCGAAACAGCCTCATCCTTGCCGGCCATTTCTTTTTCAAAGGTTCTCGTATCATACATAAGCGTCCAGTAATACGCACCGACGTTGTCTATTTCCAAGGACGACCAGAACTGTGCGCTACGCCCTATATCCATAAAGCCGCTGTACGAAGTCTTTTCACCGGCAGGAATGGCATTAAAGCCAAATTCATCGGTACCCGCCGGGAGGCGCAATTCGCGTTCCCACAAATCAGGGGACTTGAGGCTAATGCCTATGCCATCGCTTTTGCCCTTCTTAGCAACATAGTACTTTAACTTATACCATTCCTTATTCGTCGGTACATGCCAACCAGCAGGGCAAACGTCGTGATACTTTTTCCCTGACTTTGGAGCCTTAAACTTTTTAATCGAAACATAATTGTAATGGTCGACGAGCATCATGGCGGCGGCCCATGTATAGAGGCGGCCATACTGTTCACAGTTCGACTCCTTCTTTTCATAGCACTCGGTACCCTTGAGCTTGAAGCGAAGGTTTTCCGCCATCCAGCGATAAGTGCCTATCTGCACGGTTTTGTAAACCTGCTTGTCTCGCGGGTCCACGAGATCTGGCATTGGGTTGACTGCGGCTAACGCCATCGACGCCGAGAATGCCATAATGAAAAGAGGAGTCATGTATCGCTTCATATAAATAAAATAAATACATTTTCCCCAAAACGGATAAGCCCCTCCCCTCAAAAAAAGCCCTCTAAACAGAAAAAACAAAAGAACCCACCGTAAGGTGAGTTCTTTAGTACCCCCAAGCGGACTCGAACCGCTGTTGCGGGAATGAGAATCCCGAGTCCTGGGCCACTAGACGATGGGGGCGTCAAGCGGGCTCAAATATAGCAAAGCCCGCCTAATTCGTCAATCCCTGTAGAACAGGTCGAGATTGCATTCAACCGGAGTCGACTTCTCGATCTTGCTCACAAAATCATTGAACAATGCCGATGCAAAGAAGCGAGCACCATTATCGTATTCTTGCTTCACGGCAGCAGCGACAGCAGCCTCTTCAGCAGGAGTCTTGCTGTTCACGCGCACCATCACGGCACCGAGATCCGTTTCGATGACCGGGCCCCATTCGCCAACCTTCTGGCCATTGAGAACCTTGTAGAGACCCGTGCTGCTGTAGCCGAATCCGTTCACGTAACCTTCGGCAGAAGATTTCATGTTCTGGACAAGAACCTTTTCGATTGCAACCGGGGTAGCAGTAGAATCGCCTTCAGCAGGAGCCTTCCATTCCTTAACCTTGTCTGCAACGGAGTTCAGGTAGATGCCGGCAGCATTAGCAGACTTCTTCGTCTTCAAGGCAGTCTTGATGGATTCAAAGTACATGTCGAAATCGCGATCGCCAGCCTTGAGTTCCTTGACCTTGTTGGCGAGCACGACAAACTTGCTGTTGCGGAGCACCGGAGAAACATTGCCTTCTTCTTCAGGAAGGTTTTCGTTGGGCCATGCGAAAGAAGTAAGTCCCTTGAGGTAACCGAGTTCAGGGATATTCTCGTTGCGGCCGACCCATCCGGATTCAGCAACTTCAAGATTCCTTTCCTTGGCGGCAGCGGCAAATTCCTTGCCGGCAGCCACTTCATTCTTGATGCCGGTCAGAATCTTCTCGAGGCTATCGACCGTCTCGGAAGAGGCGTTCACCACAAGCAGGATATGGCCGACATTCGCGGTAACCTTGCCGGTAGAATCAGTAGACTTGCCAAAGCTCTTGATGATGTGGTAACCGAACTGCGACTTGACCGGTTCAGAAACCGCACCGGAATCGAGAGCGAGAGCGGCCTTTTCGAATTCGGGAACGTAGACACCGAGACCGGCAGGCTGAGAAAGGATACCGCCGTTTTCGGCGCTGCCCGGGTCTTCAGAAGAAATACGGGCCATTTCCTCGAAGGTAGCGGTAGAGGATGTATCCGCAAGCTGGAAGTAAATCGTCATCGCATATTCACGGACGCGTTCATCGTCGGCAGCAGTAGCGGCGACCGGGATAGACACGTACTGGAACTTGGCAGCATCGTTCTCAACGAAGAAACTATCGAGATGAGCATTGAAATAACCCTTGACCATAGCGGTATCGACCACGTCTTCAGCCACGGCGAAATCGCTGGCAGAAGCAAAGGCCACATCGAGATCGAACTCGGTCATGCGGCGTTCGACGTTCCACTTGGCTTCAAGCGTAGTCGGATGGATGCCGGCGGAAACCAGAGTCTGGAGCTGATGCATCGGGATGTTCGTTTTCTTCATTTCTTCTTCGAGCTGGAGCATCATGCCCCACTTGAAGGCTTCCGGAGTTTCGAGCCAGGCTTCGTAATCTTCCTGGGTGGCCGTCGTATCGGTAATGAACTTCGGGAGGCTTGCGATGTAGGCCTGGCTACGCTGCATCAGGTCTTCCTGCGAGGTAGCCTGCTGCTGGATAGCGTTGAGCCTGTACTGGGCTTCCTGAACCACGCGGCCGCGGACCGCCTGGAAATTGTTCTTGAATTCGGCCTTGAGTTCGGCGACCGAGGCTGCCAGTCCGGCCTTCTCGAACTGTTCGTCCAGAAGAATCTGGCGGACGAAAGAACGGAAGATGTCGTTACGGAGCTGGGAGTACTGTTCGTCTTCAAGGTGCTGACCCTGGAACTGGTTCTGCTGAATCATCTTGAAGCGAGAGTCAAATTCCGCGTAAGAGATCTTGTGGTCATTCACAACACCGACAGGATAGCTTTGCGCAGTCTTCGGCACACGGTCCATAGCCAGGAGACCCACGACAATACCTGCCGCGAAAATCACGATAATCCACTTGGCCTTTTCATTAATCCACGTTAACATAGAGTAGACTCCATTAAAATTTGTCGGAGCAAAATTTAGTAATAAATTCCAAACTCATTTATTTTACGTTCAAATAATGCCGAAATAGCGCATTTTTTCTATCTATGAGCATAGAAAAATTAAAGTTTCTCAACGGAGACATCGCATGTACGATATTTTGGTCCTCGGTGCAGGAATTTCCGGCTTAAGCGCAGCCATACACGCCGCCGAAAAAGGCCTTTCTGTCGTCATTCTCACCAAGGGCGCCAAGCCAGACGGCTCTTCGAACTACGCCCAGGGCGGCATCGCAACCGTCACCGAGAAGACAGACAAATTCAAGTTCCATATCGACGACACGCTCGAAGCGGGAGCCGGCCTCTGCAAAAAGGAGCCGGTGAACATCCTCACCAAGAGCGGGCCAGCCACTATCCGCCAGCTGGTCAAGTGGGGCGTGCAGTTCACGCCATCGCCTGCCGACAAGACGCAGTTCGACCTCCACCTCGAAGGCGGCCACAGCCATCACCGCATCTTGCATGCGGCCGACCTCACCGGTAAAGAGATCATGCGTGCGCTCCTGTGCGAACTCCACAAGCACAAGAACATACACTATATAGAGAACTGCTACATCAAGGACCTTATCTGCAAGGGCGAAGGCAAGGCCAAGCGCTGCGTGGGTGCAAAGATTATCCACCAGAAGACGGGCATTGTCGAAGACCTCTACGCGAAGGCATCCATCCTTTCTACCGGCGGCGCCGGACGCATCTGGCAGTACACCGTATGCCCGCCCGACAGCTGTGGTGACGGCATGGCAATCGCTGCCCGTGCAGGCGCTGCTCTGCAAGATATCGAGTTCATGCAGTTCCACCCGACCAGTCTCTACGCGCCGAGCCTCAAGAAACCGTTCCTGATTTCGGAAGCGGTACGCGGATTCGGCGGCATTCTCAAGAACTACAAGGGCGAAGAATTCATGAACCAGGTGCACCCGCTGCACTCGCTTGCGCCCCGCGACATCGTGGCACGCGCCATCCACAGTGAAATGCAGCGCCTCGGCAAGCCCAACATGTTCATCGATCTTTCTGGCCGCACCCCGAAGGACATCAAGAGCCACTTCCCGAACATCTACGCGAAGTGCCTCGACGCAGGTATCGACATCACGAAGGAATGGATTCCCGTGGTGCCCGCCGCACATTACATGTGCGGAGGCGTACTGGTCGACACCTGGTCCCGCACCGAAATCAAGGGTCTGTACGCCTGCGGCGAAGTCGCCGCGACGGGCGTCCACGGCGCAAACAGGCTTGCTTCGAACTCGCTCCTCGAAAGCGTGGTCTTTGCCGTACGTGCGGTAGACAACATCCTCGAAAGCGGGCTCCTGAAAGACAAGATTGCAGTAAGCAAGCCGCGCAAGCAAGAAGTCGTAAGTTTCGGCAAGGCCGCCTTCTGGAAAAAGCGCCGCGCCATGTTGCAAGACATGATGTGGACGCACTGCGGTATCGTCCGCACCGTCGCAGGCCTGAACCAGGGACTCAAAATCATCGAGGACCTGGAAAAAGATATCCAGGCGGCCATCAAGAACAAGGAAACCGAGAACTTCCACTTCATCGAGTTCCAGAACGCATTGCAGGTTTCCAAGATGATCCTCATCGCGGCACTCCACCGCAAGGAATCTCGCGGCCTGCACTACATTCTTGATTACCCGAACCTCGACCCGAAAACAAAGCACCATACCATTTATCTGGACGATAAAAAATAAGCGAGAAACCTAGTATGGCCGAAGCGAAAACGAGCACAGCAAGGAAACCCCGCAAGGAAGCCCTCCCGAAAAAAATCGGGGGCTACACTCCGACGCAGATGCTCGGGCACGGCGCGATGGGCAACGTATGGCTCTGTCACGACGAATCGCTCGACCGCATGGTCATCGTGAAGCAGATGGTCCCGAAACTCTTGGACCAGGATTCGTTTATCCTGCGCTTCCAGCAAGAAGCGACCATACTCGCCCACCTGAACCACCCCGCCATCGTGGTGCCCTACGCCCTCTGGAAGGAGAGCGACGGCCAGCTTTCGCTTTCCATGGAATTCGTGATGGGCAAGAACCTTCGCGAAATCCTCGACGTGAACAAGCAGCCGCCCGTATGGGTCGTGATGGCCATTCTCCATGAAATTTTCCTCGCCCTGAGTGTCGTACACCGTGCAGGCATCGTGCACCGCGACCTGAAACCCGCCAACATGATGGTCGACAAGGACGGGCGCATCCGCCTGCTCGATTTCGGCGTCGCGCACGTGGACAAGGAATACGAAGACGACCCGACACTCACCATGGCCGGTTCACAAATCGGTACTGCCGCCTACATGAGCCCGGAACAAACCATCGGGAACGAGGCTACTCCGGCCTCCGACCTGTTCAGCATGGGCGTCATCGCAAGCGAAATGCTGCTGGGCGAGAACGTGTTCCGCGGCGAATCGCTCAACCAGACCCTGCAAAACATCCGCAGGCTAAAGATTGGCAAGCAGGCCTTCCCCGAAGGCACACCGAAGGCCCTCATAAAGCTGGTGATGCGCCTCCTCGAAAAGAAGCCTTCCAAGCGTCCGCTTTCCGCCGCCGACGTGGCCGACGAACTCAGCCGCATGCTGCGGGCCTACCCGCGCGACCTCTCGCCCTACCTCGCCGAATGGGTTACCGCCACAGTGAAGGGTTCGATTCCTGCAATAGAACCGAAAACATACCCGAGCTGGTCGAAAAAAATGTTTATTATTGGGCTTGCGACCGGAATTATCATTCCTACGGCAATATTCACCCTTTTGCACATACTCTAACGGACTAACATGAATTGGATTGACATTGTTTGCCTCGTTTGCGTACTCGTATTGACCCTAATTGGCGTATGGCGCGGGTTCCTGAAGGACCTGTTCCGCCTCATCGCATGGGTTGCCGCCATTGCCGGCGCCTACTTTGCAAACGACCTCCTTGCCGACACCATTTCAAAAAATCTCGATATCAGCGGATTCACCGTCACGCTCGTCTGTATCTGCATCGGGTTCCTCATTCCGTTCATTACGCTGTTCATGATCGGGCACTTTGTGCAAAAATCCATCGAAAAGACTTCCGTGGGCAAAGTGAACCGCATTTTCGGAGGGCTCTTCGGAGCTTTCCAGGCCTGGATTATCTGCGCCATTTTCTTGTCCATCCTCCACATTTTGCCGGTCACGGGTGACCTGCAGAAATCGCGCAACGAATCTATCGCCTACAGTTTCTACAAGTTCAATCTTGAAATACTCGGATTCTCTTCCGAAGAACCCGACCTGATTGGCATGGCCGAAAAGAAGGCGACGGAACTCAGCAAGGAAATTACGGACAAGGCCGTCGAAAAGGTCAAGCAGACCACGACGCAGGCCGCAGAGCAGGCCAAGGACGCCGCCATAAAGGCCGCTACACAAGCCAAGGATTCCCTAGCCATGAAAGTCGAAGTAAAGGCAGACTCGGCCGTTTCGGCCGTCAAGGAAAAGGTCGAAAAAGCCACTAAGTAGTTTACGCAAGTCTCTTTGCGCAGGCTTCCGCATCGCGGACAATTTCTTCTTCGCCG
>Ga0247611_10009914_pt1 | contig 11318 bp, 11 predicted proteins | sample 177DNAGHGhighgp2_FD_192422 | JGI IMG/M metagenome (GOLD analysis project Ga0247611, IMG submission 192422) | Sheep rumen microbial communities from Palmerston North, Manawatu-Wanganui, New Zealand - 1770 DNA GHGhigh gp2 | ecosystem: Host-associated > Mammals > Digestive system > Stomach > Rumen... | reverse complement strand
AGCGGGATCGAATCCTCGCAGGGATCAACGATTCAGCCGAGCGGTTCCAGTGCTCCGGAAGCTGAACAACCTCTTACCCTGACCCAGAGTCAGTTGAACAAGTACATCAATGATGCGCTGAACGCTCAGAAACAGACTTGGTTGAATGAAGCGTACCAGAATACGCAGAGCATGAACGACAAGTTTGAGAAACGAGTGAACGATACCATCGCCGCTTTTGAGCGTGCGGGTATCAAGACTGACAAAGTCTCAGCCGCCAAGTATCTGCGTGAGCAGGACAAACGGTCTGCCGAGCAGGTAGCCAACGCCCACGGCAACCCGCAACAGCAAATCGACCCCGCTTATCAGCAGTTCCTTGAGCGTTTCGGAAACCGGAATGCGAGCGACCCGAGACTTCAGGGGGCATTCGGTCTTGAGAAAGACTACGGAATTCAGCTAACGAAAGAGGATCCCGAATTCAACGAATTCTTCGGGGATCCTAACAAGCGGTGGGCGAACTCTTACCAATTCGTCCGAGACTACGAGAGAGCCTTGGAGAAGAAGAAGAGCCGTACCGCCGAGAACCCGCAGGGCACTATCGCAGGTATCCCATCCATGAGCGGGAACGGGCCGAAGTCAAGCGCCATCCCGAACAACATGAAAGCGGATGATATTTACGACAGGGCATTTGCGGAACTACGCAATAAGAGGTAAAGATGCCTATCACTAATCCGACCAGAATCACTCTGGCACACTATCTTGACAGCAAGGCTACTACCCTCGAAAAGGCTATCGTACAGCAGATTCGAGAGGAAAGTCCTCTGCTCAACATGCTTCAGTTCCATACTGAAAACCGACTGAAGTTCTATAACTACCGTGGGCCGACGACCCTCGAGGGCGGTACTTGGAAGAAACTGGGTGAACCGTTTGACCCGGGCATCCAGTGGGATTACGACCGCATTGAAGAAACTACGTATCGTATCGGGCGTAAGTTCAAGATTGATGAAGAACTCGAAGGTGTCGCTGATGAAACCATCGTTGACCCTGTGAAGTCCAACATCGAACTGTACACCCGTGGTATCCACCGCCAGATCGTGGACTCCTTTATCAACGGTAAGTCCACCGACAACAACGGTAACTCTTTCACTGGCCTGCGTGAACGTCTGTATCACCTGCCTGCTACCCAGACCATCGATGCACTTGACGGCACGAATGCTCTGGATATGCGGACATCTGCTTCTGACTACGCTCAGAACGTGGAAGAATTCATCGTCCTGCTGAACAAGCTGTGCAAAGCTATTGACGGCGGTCGCCCTGATTTCTTCATTGTCAATGAAGATTTCCAGATCAAGTTCGAATCCATCCTGCGCACCTCTGGTCTGCTGACCTACGCCAAGGATAACTTCGAACGTGAGTTCCCTGCGTTCAAGGGTATCCCGTTCATCGATGCGGGCCGTCTGAATGATGACACTTCCTACGTCATCACCAACCACGAAGCCGTGGATGGTACTGACGGTACGGAAGGCACTGACTTCTGCACTTCCATTTACGCTGTGAAGCAGGGCCCGTCTCACCTGACCATGCTCGAAAAGCATCCGCTTCGTGTCCGGGACAATAACTGGGACGAAGACATGATCAACCACACCTACGTGATTGACTGGGTGCTCGGCATGATGATCACTCACCCCCGCTCCGTTGCCCGTCTTCAGGGTATTCGGATGGCATAAAGAGGAGGCTTAAGATGTTCGATTCCAATTACATGCTTCTGAATAATGCCACTTCCGGTAATGCATTCAACGTTATCTGGATGCCTCACACCCCTGTGGTGTTCTGTGTGTATGCCGCAAGCGGTACTCCGACTGTAACGCTGAAAGGCTGTAACACCGCTGACGGTACATATGAAACCATCGGTACTGTTACTGGCAGTGCTTCCAAGAAGGTTTATAAGCGGTTTCTGACCCCGTATAAATACATCAAGGCGAGTGCTACCGCCGCATGCACCTTCAGCATCGTTCCGACAGGTGAACACACCGAACCCGATAAAGCGGGTGACGTTGGCTCTCCGGCGATGGCATAAGCTTAGTTAGAACCAGAAGGGTGGCAGGTGCAATGCCCGCCACCCTTTTTAGAAGGAGTTATATATGGCTTCACCAACCCCTAAACTCAAAGGAATCTATGGCACTCTTGCTGCTCTGAATGAAGCGCATAGCACAGGAAATACGAAGAATGACCAGTATCTTGTCGGTACTGATTTCCCGTATAAGCTGTATGTGTGGGATGGCAGTAAGTTTGCGCTTAATGAAGACGGGAAGTACGTCAGCTACCAAGCCAGCGATCTGGAAAACGTAGAAATAGGTAATGTTACCGAAGATATCTCAATTCTTGAGCTTTATGAGATAAAGTTTCTCGGTGATGACGGTAAGCCGATCATGATTCGACAGCGGCCTCTGCATATCGGCGAAATCGAGATGTACGTTCCGAACGAAGATGTGCCTTATTCTTATCCGGTTAGCAAAGAATGACGGCGGTGGTAAATAAACCATGAAACTATTTGACGCAACGTTAGACCTTGCCAGATTCGCGCAGGGCATTGAAACACACAAAATCACAGGTGTGGACAGACCTGACAACACGTTCAGGTGCATGGCCTCGCTGTCGGCCCGTATGAATGAATACACTAATGGCGGGACATGTTGGTTCCTGACGGGTAAATCCAAGGGCGAGTTCGGCACAATCACGGCAGGCTCAGACCAGTGGATCCGATTACAGGATGTGTTCGAAAACGGATTCGAGGCAGGGGATAGCGTTGCGTTATCATGGTTCCGCTACTTCAACACGCAGAACCTCATCAACGCCATCAACAATGTGCTGTACAACTATCCCATCATGGATATCTATGACATCCCTCTGGAAGAGGATGCGTACCATCACTTTGTTTATGAGTATGAACTGCCTGAAGAAGTAAGCATTGACGTGCGCAGAGTCGAACTGGAAACGTGGAGAATTCCCCCGTTCCCGCACCGATACTTTGATGCGCACGGTTATCCTACTCCGTTCCCGCCGGGGTGGACACGACCGTATGACCCGTCATATCCGTACCCTTATCCCGACCCGCCGTTCCCGCCGTTCCCGCCTCATGGCGATACGACACCTGAACCTGTACCGGGAGACACGACCCTTCCAATTCCCATCCATCTTCCCGATGATGACGACAGGCCCGAGCCTCCGCATCATGACCCGAGAATGATCATCTGCCATTACTGGCACCTGAACGGCAGGACACTTGTTATTGACCCGAGATGGCAGTACAAGTGTCACGGGCGCATCCGCATTCATTACGTGCGTGACCACGGCATGATCTTAGACCCGAAGACAGAAGACATCTCAGAGCAGGTAGATAAGAACTACCTGCGGAAGATGGCGAACCTGTGGCTCTGGACACACGAAATTCAGATGAAGCACAAGGATAATCCCATTGCAGTGGATATGTACAATCAGGCGAAGATGGACGAGGATACACTGAACAAAAAGAATATTCCTCGGTCTCGCTTGATGCCGAAGGACATGACATACTTCTGGTAATATGAGCAGACAGAATATCAATACAGATTACAAGTTCGCCGACAGTGACGGCTTTATGCTAACGGACCTCGATACCGAAGAGTCCGTTATGCTTATTCCAAGCGACACCGCAGGGAACTTTTCATGGACAGGCGTTACGAGAGCACCGCTCACACGCAACGCAATGCAGACATCCAACACAAGCAACCAGTATTCCGACCTCGAATTGCCGTGGATCTCTATCCCGCAGGAAGACTGGACAGGTGGACGAGGCAACGCTATCTTTACGAAAGATACAACCCGTTACATGGATGGCAAGCGTTGTCAAGCGGGATTCAACTCTGTTATTTACAACGCACCGCTTGACTACTATAGTGTAGGCTTCCGTAACGCCATTACGAATTGTCCCGGCTCTCTTTATTGGGAACCGCTGAAAAAGAAGAAGTATATAGCAATTGCCATCACCCCTGCGAAAGCATTTGTGGCAGGTGAGATTTATATTCATCTGCGGAGAAGAGGAAAGCCTTCTGAACCGCTCCGTGTGAGACTGTTAGACGGCCTTTCAGATACCGCCACAGTGCTTGCATCACACAGTTACACCACATCCGAAATCACAGACACGCTTGCTGAGTTCAAGAAGTTTACGTTTTCCAATGGTGTGAACATGCAGGTGAACCGGACTTACTACCTGATGGTCTATTCCGCTTCAGGTGATGAGGCTGACCACTGGGAAGTCGGGTGCAAAGCCGATACCGAGAACAGAGTCACCTTCCAGTCTCAGCGTCCTTATGATGATTATGAACCTGTGAACTATGAACTGTATTACCGCATTGCGGAAACGCAGGAAGGCTACCGTTATAAGTTCTTCATGTACGAGCAGTTACAGTTCATGGCGAGATGGTATAAGAACAGCAATGAGACGACCACGCTGTGGATGAACGGTGACATCGGCTCTGCGACAGGATCCTCTGCTACAACGATCACGGACAGTTCCAAGAACTGGACGGCGAATTGTTACGAGGGAGCACGCATCGGGCTTGTGTATTACGCAGGGTCTGAAGGGCATATCTCCGTATGGCGCACCATCGTATCGAATACTTCAGACACCATCACGGTTGACAGTGCATGGGATATCGTGCCATCCACACACTGTGTGTTCATCATTTACGACACACCGCTGTGGAAAGAGATCACAGGGCACGGACTGACACGACCTATCTTTGATATTCATGTAGCCAGAGGGCGTGTCCTGTTTGCTCAGGGATGTTGGGTCGATGCGGTACGCATGCGATACAACACCGTGAACAATGTGTTCCAGTTTGAGACAATGGAAGGTACGAAAGCAGACTTCTTTCAGACCGTTCGTGACTCCTCTGGATTGATGCTGTGGCGTGCAAGAAACTACGGTAACACATCATACAGGCATGTTGTTGACCGAAGCCTCTGGTTAGACTGGTCCTCTGATGAGGACATCTGTGATGTGCAGGAGGCTGTTTCCACCGTAAAGTCAGGTGACGATCCGAATGAACGGGCTACCGTTTACACGGATTCTGTGGACTTCGGGTCTACCGACTACGATAAAGAGCAGTACGTTATTGATATCGGTTCTTTTACATCCAAGTATAAAACCGGAAAGATGGTCATCATGCTACAGCAGAGTGAGGATAACCAAGCGTGGCATGATGTGCAATCCGTTGTCGCTGACAGTGTAGGCCGTTGGTACATCATCGCCCACTGTGAGATGCGATACCGCAGGCTGAAGCTTTCTGCTACAGGTGAGGATTGCGTTGTGAATGACATCGTATGCACGACCTCACAGAAACCGCACTGGGAAGACCCTATCACCCTCGTGGACAACTACGGTAAAATCACCCGCTTGTTTGAGTACGGAGCAGAACAGTATAAGAGCCTCTGGGTCATGCAGGAAGGGAACATCAGTTCCGTGAACAAGGTTGACGGTACGGTTGATACCTACACTATCGACAGAATCAACATGGATGAACTGGCTACCACGGCAGACGAATGGAACGCACAGGCCGTTTCGACCGGAGATGTGTATCTTATCTTTGCATGGCTGAATGGTTTGCAGAGATACTACAACACGCAAATCGAAGGTAAAGGTCCTGACCATGATGAGGGCCTGCCGTTTGAAAGACAGGGCAGAGTCACGCAGATCGTAAGCTATCCTTCCAACTTCTTCATCAGCATTGATGCAGGGCCGAAGGGATACTCCTGTGTGATGATGTTCAACCAGAGCGGGTGGCATGAGATTTACCGTGCGCCGAATAAAGGGGAGCGCATCCATGACATGGCGTTCCAACCGATTTACGGAACACGACCTGACAGGTTATGGCTGAACGTCGGGGATGATGTTATCTGGCTTGCCATGCCGTCTAAAATCCTTTACGCCATTCAGGATCAGAACGCAGAGTACACACATGAATCCGTACTGGTTTCCGCATGGCACACAGCAGGGATGATCGATATCGAGAAGTTGTGGCAGTCCCTGAAAATCATGGCTGATTATCTTGATGGGGAAACCTGTTGGATCGAAGCGGATTATCAGGTAGATGAAGAAGAAGAGTGGCATCCTATCGATGACTGGTACGGTATCAGCCCTTCTCAGAAAGAAGACTTTGAAGAGAACAAATCCGTGAACGGGAAGAAGCTAAGATACCGCCTGCGCTTACAGACTACCGATATGCACAAGACCCCGAAGGTCAATGCTGTTGTCATTGAAGCGGTAGGCCGTGTCGACATCAAGTACTCGTACAACTTCTACTTCAGGAACATCAAATGGAAACGTGACCTGAATGCAGAGTTCGAATCCATCGAACCTATCGAGGTGCAGGCACTGCTTGACAGTTGGGCGAATGACCTGCGCAAGCTGAGACTGAACTCCAGATGGCGTATCTTTGATGACAAGATCGTGTATCTGGATGCTGTCCAGACTTCTGTACTCAATGAACTGTCCGAAGGCTATATCGGGCAGATTACCCTGAACGAGTTATGATGGCACAGAGACGAAAGATATACATTCCATCACGTTCCGGTATGGGCCGTAAGCCACGGCTTGACCTGCCCGATAAGATATCGAATGTGAACAAGCCTGCGAACCCAGAGATACAGCGTGTGCAGGGAATTATGCCTGACTCGAAGGAAGAGTACTGGGTAGCACTGGCACTGTATAAACTGCACATTGATTTTGTTTTTCAGTATCAGTTATTTGGCGGGCGTAAGTATAAAGGCGGTCAGGTCGTTGACTTCTGGATCTATACCATGCCATTGCCTACTCCGCTGTTGGTTCAGGGGTACTACTTCCACTACGCCACCGCAGAACGGGCGGCCAGATCCAAGCTGAACATTATGTATCTGGAGAGCAGACTGGCAGGAAAAGCGAATAAGCCTATCGAAGTCATGGATACAGAGATACCGACAGCAGACGATGCCTATATCGTTGTCAAGAGGAAACTGCACAGATGAAAGAAGACCTTAGGTTTGACATCACTATTGAAGCTGGGAGCGATTACCCGCTTGACATCTCGTATACCGATGACGATGACAACCCTGTTGACCTGACAGGATGGATCGTAGACGGGACAATACGAGAAGCTACAGGGGATTATGACGGATATCCGTTCAAGACATGGGCCGATGCGAACGGATTTCATTTGTTTATCAGTAAAGAACATACGAGAGGTATCACCTTTACAAGAGGTATCTGGGATATGTTCATCACAACACCTGACAGAAGGACACGGACAAAACTCCTGCACGGCAGAGTGACGGTCGTACCGAACACTGCACGGAGATGGAGATAGGGAGACTGTTATGAGTGAAGCCAAACAGGTAGACATCAAAATCTTTTGCGGTGAAGATTTTGAGATGAGTTTTATTCACCGCAATACGGAGCAGGAAGTCGTGGACCTGACGGGGGCTACGATTCGTGCCATCGTGAGGGAGTACCCTTCCGGTGATGATCCGCACGATATGACCGTAACGAACTACGGGGCAAGCGGTAAGGTCAGACTTCAGATGCAGAATGAGATGACCGCAGAACTATCGTATGCTTACGGTACGTATGAGGTGGACTGCACTTATCCTGACGACAGCACTGAAACGCTGTTGCACGGGCGGGTGTTCGTTGTTCCTGCGGTGACACGTATCACAACGGGGACACCTGAAATCATTCTCGCTTTCAATTCGTTTGACGAGTTTCCTGAGGTGGGTACGTACTTCCGCTTATATCTGGATATTGAGGCGGGACTTTTATACCGATGGAACGGGACTTCGTATGAGAGTGCGCTGTTCGGGTTACAGGGAGACCCGGGTGAAGACGGTCGTGGTATTGTCAGCATCACGAAGGTTTCGACTTCCGGGAATGTGGACCGATATCAGATTGTTTACACTGATGATACTTCGACGTACTTCTATGTGACGAACGGAACTTCGATTGCGACCATCCAGAAGACTGGGACGGCGGGTCTGGTCGATACTTATACCATCACGCTGACGGACGGGAGCACGAGCGTCTTCAATGTGTCGAACGGGTCGAGCATCGCATCGTTTGAAAAGACTTCTTCGCAGGGCGTTGTGGATACTTACACTCTCACGCTGACGAACGGAGAGACTTTCAACTTCACAATCCGCAACGGTTCGGACGGGGTCAGTCCTGATCCGGAAGTCGGGAATATGTTCCGCAATCACATCTCAATCATTTCGCCGTTTTCTGAATCGGATGATCCAGCGGATTATCCTTCGGATTATGAATGTAAGAACGGAGACAGACTATATTCAAAACAGCTTGCACTTCGGGATGTGGACAATCACCTGATGACTGCAATCAGGTGGAACATTCAGGCTGATAAAGAAATCATCACCCGTATTGATGCAAGACGTAAAGTCAACGGGACTGATGTTGACAACTACATCTTTCTGCGTATTGCTGAGGACGGCACGATGTCAGTTCAAGTTCCGTCTCAGCTAATGTGGCGAAATGCACTGGGCGCTGTCAATGGTGTTTGGCCTGCCTCAATGTGCGACCCTGCTGACAGCGGGTGGCTTGCTTTGAGCGGGACAGGTTCTGAAAACTATACAGGAACAATTTACTATCGCAAGATCGGACACATTGTAGAAGTCCGTGGTGACAGAATTACCCTGAATGCAAATGTGACAACATCAACTATGCAATTAGGATCACTTCCGACAGGGTATAAGCCCATTATCGGCGAAGTCGGAAGAGTAGCACTGCTATCCAGATATAGAAGTACTTATATCAACGCTGTAATTTTTACAGGCGGGAATGTTTATATTTCTACTCAGTCCGGCACACTTGCATCCGGTGATAATAGCTTTTATATTCAAGGTACATACTTTGTTGATTAGGAGATGAATTATGACTTACAACGAACGTGATCTTATTTTGAAGTCTGAAGACTTTATCGGGAAAGTCCGCATTGCCATGTGTGACTGGATTGAATACTGGGCTGTCAACGGTACTGGGAGCATCGAAGACCCTGACCTTCGTGAGAAGACGGATACCTTTATTACCATCGCTCTGACGAATCCAGATGCTTATGTGCGGAAACTGGCCACGCTTGCGATCGCAGAGCCGGCAGTGAAGGAAGCGGTGGAAGTTACGGATGCGAACGTGAAGACGGCAGTGGACAGTGTTCTGAGTCATGCGCTGGACTACCTGATGTAGGTGGTGCGCCATGAAACTTGTTGCGCAGGACAATGTAAAGAAAAAACTCTGGCAGGTCGGGATTGAGCCGATAGATACCTACGGTTCAATTGAAGCCGACATCGGGGCGCGGAAGGGCGACCTGATCATCTTTGCCGGGCCGGGAGATCCACGTCGTTTTTCCTCCGGATCTGTTGCGGGAAAGGTGCTGATCACAGATCCGTCGATGCCTTTGGGATGGGTGCTCGGTTCAGCGGGGTCGAATCCTACTGTGACTTTGCGGAACAGTACGACAGGGCAGGTACTGGCGGGGCGTGTTGTTGCCATCAATACTGGCAGACAGTTACCGTCTTTCAAACTGGCGACGGTGAACAGCACGACTCCGCTTTATATCACTGCCGATGACAGCGGGGCTGAGGATGCGGTGGAGTGCTACGGGATCCCCGGATCTATTGTGAATGTTTTGTGTGAGGGGACTGTGGCAGTCGGTGATACGATTGCCGTGACTTCACAGGGATACTGCGGTAAAGCCTCATCCGCAAGCCAGCGACTGGTCGGGTTCGCTGTCGGGAAGAAGGATACCGCTTCGGGTTACGCTATGGTGAAGGTCATCCTGATGGGGACGGGTGGTTCATCCAACGTTATCACGGAAGACCTGTATCTGACTTTCAGCGGAACATCGGTTTCCCTGACGGAGAAGTGTGAGCATCGGAACAACACGGCTATCGGTTCGCTTGAGATCACACTGCCGAACACACCGTCGGATATGTTTTACGCTACCGTTTCCTTTACTGCGAACGCATCCTTTACTGGCGTGACGTTCAAGAAGGGGAACAGTACCTACGCCATCAAGAACAAAGGGGATGCGCTGACAAAGACTGGCGTGCGTTATAACCTCGCTATCTGGTGGGATGGCGTATATTACTGGTGCTCCACAAAGGCGGCGTGATGAACTATTTTACAGTACGCAGAGACAGCGCAGGTTCTTCCGATAATTTCTGGGGAGATGACTGTATCGCCGCCTATCGTTTCAAGGGAGCGGAGAGTGAAGAGCAGTCTCGGGTGGACCTGACAGGGCACGGTTATGACCTGACACGGCAGAATAATCCTACGTGGGATGCGGAGAATGGTGCTTACCTGAAGAACGGATGGCTGTCGAACACAGACCTGAATGCGTTGGATACGGTGCGGACAATCGTTATCCGATACTCGGAACTGGACGACACGAACTATGCGTTCCTGCCTTTCTCACAAATCAAAGGTACGAACGGATACAACGTCACGAAGGACCTGTTTGTTTATGGGCGATTTAGATTGCACTACGCTAAGAATGGAGTGGAGAAATGGTTCGAGACGAACTTCCCTGCGATCCTGTCGTCGTATATTCCTGCTTCTTATGACTGGGTGACGGGTGCAGGAAAGCTGTCGTACTACATCGGCGACCAGAAGCTGAATAGTTCGGGTGTGCTATGTGCCTGCATCAATGATAATCGGCAGTGCAGTATGTACTACAATGGTTCGAAGGTCACGTTGGAGAAGGTGACTATTGACAACGTTACTGCTGAGTACTCCGATAATAGTCCAAATGTAGGCTATAGTTATACACTGGCACAGCAGTCGGCAGGGTGGTACGTGCAGGCGGCATCGTTCTACAGTTCAGTGCTTTCGGATGATCGTCAGCGGGAAGTCTGTGATGCGATGAGAGCGTTGTAAAAGGGGAGTGCCCCGTCATCGAGACGGGGCATTTCTTTTGATTTGCGCTCCGGTCTGCTGAAGCCTGCGGTCCATCGGAGAGTGAGATCGCGCAGCTTCCGCATCCTCAAGTTTATCAATTGCGAGGTAGCGTTTTGTTACCTCGATGTCTTTATGGTCCAGAGCACGGGATACCATGTAAATATCATGGGTGCTGTTATACAGTTCCAGACCATAGAACCTGCGGAAGTCGTGGAAGTGATGCATCGGAATTTTAGCCGAAGCACACAGCCTCCGCAGGACTTCCCGCATCCCTTCCCAAGACAACGCAGTGCCGTCCATACAGAGCCAGAACGGATCATCGGGTTTCACATCAGCAAGGCAGGACAGGTATTTCTTTATT
>Ga0247611_10009913_pt1 | contig 11318 bp, 10 predicted proteins | sample 177DNAGHGhighgp2_FD_192422 | JGI IMG/M metagenome (GOLD analysis project Ga0247611, IMG submission 192422) | Sheep rumen microbial communities from Palmerston North, Manawatu-Wanganui, New Zealand - 1770 DNA GHGhigh gp2 | ecosystem: Host-associated > Mammals > Digestive system > Stomach > Rumen... | reverse complement strand
TTGCAGCAGCGACGATGATGACAATTTTGATGCAAGCAGACTTGAGGGAAAGTGGAGAAAAGCCATACGTAGTGGCGTTATGGACGGTGAGACGGTAATATATACCTTCGTTGAAAAAGAATTTCTCGCAAAGTACGCAAAGACGCAAAGATATTAAAGAGTTTGAAGCCTATAAAAAAGAGATTCTTAAAACTCTTCGCGCTCTAAAAAAACTTTGCGACTTTGCGTTCTTGGCGTGAGATTTGATACTATTAAACTCTTTGCATCCCAAAAAAACTTTGCGTCTTTGCGTTCTTGGCGTGAGATTTGATACTCTTAAACTCTTCGCGCTCTAAAAAAACTTTGCGTCTTTGCGTTCTTTGCGAGAGATTTGATACTCTTAAACTCTTCGCGCTCTAAAAAAACTTTGCGTCTTTGCGCTCTTTGCGAGATATTTGATACTCTAAAACTCTTCGCACTCTTAAAAAAACTTTGCGTCTTTGCGTTCTTTGCGTGAGATTTTACATCAACTACTCTGTAACTTATTTATTCGACATAGCTATGCCGGAAAAAGTATCTTGGCATCCTTGGCGAAAACAGGATGTAATATAAATAATTAAATATATAAATACACAAAGCAAACAAAAACATTCATCATTCGACCAATATCCAATAGATTTGAGGACAAAACCGCAAGAGAATCGTCTATAAGTTATGAAAAGAAAGATTACGACAATACTCGTGTTAGCGTTAGCATTTACTACGCTGCAGTTATCAGCCAAATGTCAGCTTAAAAATCCTTTTAAGCAGATGAAGAAAGTGCTTCGCGCTATCCATGAACCAAAATTTCCGAATCGGGAATATCAGATGCTCGATTATTATAACGGTACAGATAGTCTGTATACCGCAGCGATTAACGAAGCGATTAATACCTGTTCTCAACAAGGGGGTGGTCATGTCATTATCCCTGACGGCACGTGGAAAACAGGCCCGATCAGACTGAAATCGAATGTGGATTTGCATTTGAGCGATAAGGCTCACCTCCTCTTTTCGACCGATCCCCGCATCTTCCCTACCGTACTGACCCGCGAAGAAGGTATCGACTGTTATAATATTTCACCGCTGATTTATGCGTATGGCGAAAAAAATATCGCTATCACGGGTAAAGGTATTATGGACGGACAGTCTGACGAAACCAACTGGCAAAAGAAGGAACGTCGTAATATTCAAAAGGACAGTAAAGGAAAAATCGGTGAGCGAAACCTGCTCTTAGAATATAAGGTGAACCGCACCCCAATAGAACAGCGCCGGTTCGAGGGAATGATGGGTATGCGCCCTCAGTTTGTGAATACCTATAAGTGTGAAAATGTACTGATCGAAGGACTTACCTTTAATCGTTCTCCATTCTGGATACTCCATCCGCTACTCTCCAAGAATGTAATCGTACGCGATGTCAACCTCGATAGTCACGGTCGAAATAATGATGGCTGCGATCCGGAATCGTGCGAAAATGTACTGATAGAGCGCTGCCGATTCAACACAGGCGACGATTGTATTGCGATTAAGAGTGGTAAGGATGAAGACGGTAGAGTTTGGAATATACCCAGCAAGAATATCATTATTCGCAACTGCGAAATGAAGGATGGACATGCCGGTGTAGGTATCGGTAGCGAGATTACTGGCGGATGCGAAAATGTTTGGGTGGAAAACTGTAAAATGGACAGTCCGAATCTGACTCGTGTGATCCGTATCAAATCGAATCCAGAACGAGGCGGTGAAGTGAAAAATCTATATGTCAGAAATGTAGAAGTAGGTGTCTGCGACTTAGCTGTACTGGGTATCGAACAGAAATATTGGTATACTCCTACTGGTCCTTATATGCCTTATTTCCATGATTTCTATTTCGAAAATGTGAAAAGCAGTGGCAGTAAATATGCGCTTCATATTGACGGCCATGAGGGTACAGCCCAAGTGGAAAATATCTACATGAAAAATTGCAGGTTTGATAACGTATCAATGCCTGAACACAACATGATTATAGGTACCAGAAATATTTTATTAGATAACGTATATATTAATGGAGAAAAACAGCCATCGGAGCGATAAACGATGCGCTGTTTTTCCACAGGAATCATTAAGCATCGTTACGCTTATCGTGGTTTTTGTCACCACGTTTCTGATGCATTTCCTGGTAAGTCTTGTATTGACTTTCGGTAAGGATAGACTTGAGTTTCGTATCATACTCCTGACGTTTCTCTTTCATCTCCTTCATCTTAGCCTTCATCTCTTCCGTCATTTCAGGACGCTGTTGCTCAGAGTTGGATGTATTATCCATTTTAGGACGACCGCCTCTTCTACCGGGTCTACTGATTACATCCTTATACGCTTCATTCAGCGATAGAAGTTTTGCTTTCTGGTCATCCGAGAGCTTCAGCACTTCAGCCATTATCTCCGTATGCTGCTTTACAGTAAAAGGTTTACGGCCAGACTTATTGTTATCTCCGTTGAAGTCGTTTTGTGCCATTGCCATCGTCATTGTAGCGAGAGCTACCATTGTTAACATCATCTTTTTCATCATCGTTTTCCTTTCCGTTTATAATTACACTAAATACATTGTGCCGTATGCTTGCGGCTTACAATCTATTAGACCGGAAAAAGATGAAAAAGTAAAATGGACAAAGCTGCAATTTCAGCGAAAAACCGTTTTTTCTCAGTAAAATCCCATATTTTCTATACGAAAAAGCCGCCCACCGCCGTTGTTGGTCACAGTACCTGCGACAGCCTTACCACCGGCACCAACGCTACTATCGCCAAGACTGCCAGTTCCATACGGGGACAGTCGGCTGTACTGGTCAACACGGTGCCGTCGGCCTCGGTGGTAGTGATGCGCAGCAGCGAACGGCTCTGGCTGGCGGCTAGACGATGCTGAGTGATACACTTTTTCAAACGAATAACCACTATCTCAACGCACTTTTTCAAACGAATAACTACTATCTCAACGCACTTTTTCAAATGAATAACCACTATCTTAACGCACTTTTTCAAACGAATAATCACTATCTTAACACACTTTTTCAAACGAATAATCACTATTTCAACGCACTTTTTCAAACGAATGTGTCAAATCCAATGACCTTAACTGAAAAAGGTTGTCACTTTTTGGAGAGTTAAGTGCTCCGTAGATGTTCATTGAGCCACCAGCTCTCAGTTGAATTCCGTGACCGATACTTTCGCCTGTATATTCGGCTTCAAGCGAACCTCCATATACGTTAACTATTGTCGTATTATAGATGCCGCCGCCTTCGCTAGCAGACGAAGTTGCTCTTACCTTGCAGCTGTGAACTGCGAATGAGTACAGGGCAAAAATGGCATCAGAACCCGAGTTAGTAACATTCAGTTCGCCAGACATCTGGGTTTGGCCATATACGCTGAGACTAGCACCAGAAGTAGTATGATTAAAACAACCAAAGAATTTGGCCATTGATTTTACTCCGATAGTATCCAGATTTAACCGTTTTTTCATGATGCGAATGCGAATTTAAATAATAGTTTGTCTGTTGTGAATATTATCACTGTTGCAGAGATATAAAATAAAATAAATTTAATAAAAAAAGTATTTTTCAAAAAAAAGAAAAACAGGAATTTAATAACAGATAACTATGTACTTACAGATTATACTTGGTAGTTTACTGAAAAAAAAGTATTTTTGCTAACGATTGGAAAGTGGTACACTTTTCAATTACCATGTAAAATATAAGTAGTTAAGATTTAAAGAATTATTGAAATGAAGAAACTTTTATTATTATCACTGGTTGCTTTTTATATATGTGTATTATTATTAGTGAATAGTTGTGACAAAGACATTGAAAAAGTTCCTCTTAATATTCATGTTCAAGGGCTAGTATTACAGACAAGTTATGATGGTTTTACTTATTCGGGAAATGTGCCACCCGAAGGAACTAATTTTACCATTAAATCTTCGAAAACATTGTCTAAGATAACGGTTGATAGAGTTGTTTATTTGGATGAGAATGGTCTTCCGCAGCCTTCAGGATATTGGGGTGATATATCTATCTCACCATCTGGTGAATCATTCCTCTCGAATATTCATATTCGGGAGAATACATCTGGGCGAAATAGGACTATTACATTAAAGTATGGTAGAGCCAATGAGTATTGCTTAATTCATCTTTTACAGCATCAATAATGCCATTAGTAATTACTTTTGGTATTAGCATCTTTTACACCGAGTAGCGTTATGGCAAGAGAAAAAAATCAAATATTATAGACTGAATATCATAATTCAAAGTTGATATGCCTGATAAACTGATACTTTTGCATCAAAACACAAAAATGAGATATAATCCCATAAAAAACACTGAGATAAACAGAATTTTTATTTAACACAAACTTCTTATTTCTGAGATAAGATGTTGATGTCCGCGACGGATAGTACACTTCTCTTATAATTGGTTAATTAAAAGATTTGTTTTTCAAACCTAAATAAAAATAATAAAAGTACTAAAAACATGAAGCAATTGAATTATGGTAATTGGGACCATTATGGTGCCAAGCTAACTTTGCTAAGCCTGATAACGCTATGCCCTGGTTATGCTATGGCGCAAAAAACAATATCGGGTACCGTGACTGACACGAATGGAGAGCCTATTATTGGGGCAAGCGTACTCGTGAAAGGCACATCTCAAGGAGTGGTGACCGATCTTGATGGTCGATACATCCTTAAAGATGTAGCTGATAAGGCTACATTAAGTATATCGTACGTGGGATATAAACCGCAAAATATATCCACAAACGGTCGTGCGAGTATCAATATCACCCTGAAAGAAGATAACGAACTTCTGGATGAGGTGGTTGTGGTAGGTTATGGTGTACAGCGCAAAAGTGATGTAACGGGAGCGCTGGCTCATATCGACAGTAAGGATCTTACAGCGATGCCGGTGAGTAATGCCTTAGAGGGTATGCAGGGTAAAACGGCTGGTGTGGATATTACCAACTCACAACGACCAGGTACTGTGGGCTCGATCACGATTCGCGGACAGCGCAGTATCAGCGCAAGCAGTTCGCCTCTGTATGTCGTAGATGGTATGATTATCCAGAATAATGGTATTGACGGTATTAACCCTAACGATATCGAAAGTATCGAGGTGCTGAAGGATGCGTCGGCTACCGCTGTCTATGGTGCCCGTGGTGCTAACGGTGTGGTTATCGTGACGACAAAAAAGGGAAAAGAGGGTAAGGTTTCTGTGAATTATTCTGGTAAGCTCACCGTTTCGACACTGTCTGACGTGGCTGACTGGATGACGGCTGCTGAATGGTTGCAGTATGCACGCTATGCGTATTATAATGCAGGCAGCTATAATTCGAGCAGTGATTTTGCACCTGATTACGACCTGGACTACAAATTCTTTGGCAGTTCTGCCGGATGGTCAAATATCGAACAGGCCTGGAGTAATGGTACCTACGATGCTAGCAAGGTGGGGTCGTATGACTGGACGTCGCAAGCCAAACAGACGGGTATAACGCATGAACATACCCTGAGTGTGTCGGGAGGTACGGATAAGATTAAAGCATACGGCTCTTTCGGCTACTTGAATCAGAAAGGTACAGAAGTAGGTCAGTCTTATCAGAGATTTACGTTTAATAATTCTGTCGATATCAAACCGCTGAAGTGGTTTGATATGGGAGTTACGATGAATGCTTCGTACGGTGATCAGAATTATGGCTATAACTATGCCAAGAGTACGACTGGTGCAGGTAGCTACTATAGCGCCATGCGGTCTATGATACCTTGGACAGTACCTTATGATAGTAATGGCAATCTGGTGACGACTCCATTCGCCTATAATGCAACGCTCGAAAATCCTATCGAGGAGATCAATTACACGACCAATAAACGTAAAAACTTCCGTATCAATGGTAGTGCTTTCGCACAGCTCGACTTCGGCGAAATGTGGGAACCCCTCCAGGGTCTTTCTTATCGTATCCAGTTTGGTCCCGAATTGCAATACTATCGCCTGGGTACATTCTACGATGAAGAAGGTATCAATGGTGCAGGAAACAACGTGGCGCAATATACACCTTACCAGCGTGTAGCCTGGACGTTGGATAATTTGCTCTATTATAACAAGACCTTCGCTCAACACCACAAGATGGGTCTTACGCTGTTGCAAAGTGCCTCTTCTTCGCATTATGAGACCGCTACGCTGAAGGCGAATGTAGCTACATCAGAAGAGCTTTGGTATAATATGAGTTCGAATGCCGACCCACTGACCTACTCTACCGGTCTATCCGAAGATCAGTTGGCGTCTTATATGATAAGAGGTAACTACAGTTATAAAGACAAATATCTGGCTACGGCAAGTATTCGCTGGGATGGCAGTTCCCGTCTTTCAGAAGGACATAAATGGGCCAGTTTCCCATCATTCTCTTTGGGATGGAGAGTAGACCAGGAATCCTTTATGAGCAAAGTAGACTGGGTAAGCAACCTGAAAGTACGCGTAGGTTGGGGTATATCAGGCAACTATGCGATTTCAGCCTATGGCACCAAAGGCGCTGTACAGACATTATATTATAACTGGGGATCAGACACCTCCTCACTCGGTTCTGTTCCATCGGATGCTTCAGCGAAGAGCCCGAACAAGATGGCAAACCAGGATTTGGGTTGGGAACGAACCTACCAATGGAACTTCGGTCTGGATTACGGTTTCTTGAATAATCGCATCAATGGTACGCTCGATGTGTATACCAGCAGAACGCGCGACCTGCTGATGGCTATGACGATACCGTCGCTTACAGGCTACACGTCTACCTACGCCAATGTGGGCGCTACCTCCGGCTGGGGTATCGACTTGTCGCTCAACGCGATACCAGTAAAGACACGCGACTTTACATGGAGCAGCACACTTACCTGGTCGCTCGACCGTAATAAGATTACGGCGCTGGCGAATGGTGTAACCGAAGATGTCAACAACAGATGGTTTGTCGGTGAAGAAATCGGTGTATATTATGACTATGTATACGATGGTATCTGGAAAACATCTGAGGCAGAAGAGGCGGCTAAGTATGACCGCAAACCGGGACAGATCAAGATAAAAGATATGAACAATGATGACAAGATCGATGCCAACGACCGACGGATAGTAGGCCGAATACGTCCACGCTGGTCGGCTGGCTGGAATAACACGTTCAACTATAAAAACTGGGAGCTGAGTTTCTTCATCTATAGCCGATGGAAATTCACGGTAAACAAGGGTGCGGAAACACTGGGCGGTATGTACATGATGCGTGATGTGGACTACTGGATAGCAGGTGAAAACGAGGATGCTGAATACTATGCACCAGGTAGTAACGGTATCGGTGCTGCTGATACCTACTCTTCATCTATGAACTACCAGGATGGTTCGTATATCAAGATGCGTAATATCTCTTTGGGTTACAACTTCAGTCAGCGACAACTCAAGAAAATCGGATTGAGCAGTCTGAAAGTATATGTACAGGCACAAAATCCTTTTACGATTTACAAGAAGGTGAAATGGCTGGATACCGACCTGATCAACTATGATAACAATAGCACATCTTATGGTTCGTATACCACCATTCGCAGTTGGGTAGTAGGCCTCAACATCGGTTTCTAACCCACTACTCCACTTCATGTATCCTATTAACGTGAATAAAAAAAACATCATGAAATTACATTATCAATATATCGCTTCTATAGCGCTCACTTCCGCACTCGCTTTAACATCATGCGGAGACTCATTTCTGGAAGAAAATCTAACGACATCTAAAAGCACACAGGTATATACCACACAGGATGGTATCGACGAACTGGTAACAGGTGCGTATAGTAAACTCAAATTTAAGTTTAACTACATCTGGGGCATAGAGTGCTACAATATGGGTGTCGATGAATTTACCAGTGGTGCTAACAATATGACGGGCTGGAATGCGTATTCTACCAGTCTTAACTCCAGTGAGACCGGCGCTAACCAACCGCTGTGGGATAATATGTACGGTCTGATAGAACCGGCTAATATCATTATCAACAATGTACCGCAATACTACAGTAGCTCGTCGGCTACCTATAACACCCGTCTTGGCGAAGGCTATTTCCTTCGTGCCTATGGCTATTTCGAACTCGTCAAGCAGTTTGGTGGTGTACCTCTCAAACTCAATCCTTCTACAGGTGTGGAAACCTACTTTACCCGAAACAGCGAAGAAGAGTGTTATGCGCAAATCATTTCTGATTTTGAAAAGGCTTATGAGCTGTTACCAGAGAAGGGCGAAGCTACAGGCCGAATTACGAAGAGCGCTGCAGCACACTTCCTGGCTAAAGCACATCTATTCCGTGCCTCAGAACTGTACAGCAGTTGGAATACGAATTACCAGGAAGCTGACCTTCAGGCTGTTATCAAATATGGCAAGGAAGTCATCGACGCTCATCCCCTTTGCAATGACTTCGTAGAACTCTGGGATTACAAGGCGCCGAATGGTGATAATGAAAATGTAAGCGAGGTCGTATTGGCAGCACAGTTCTCTGACGATAACGACACTTGGGGAAGATTTGGCAACCAGATGCACCTCTATTATCCAAGTGTATATCAAAACCTTGGCGGATGTCTTCGTGATATATCCGGCGACCGTGAGTTTTGCTATGTCAGCGCTACCGAGTATAGTATGCAAGTGTTCGATCGGGTAAACGACTCCCGATTCTGGAAGAGTTTCATCACCACCTATAACTGTAACAGTGCGTCGGGTGCACCAAGCTATGACTCTACAGCCGTGGCTGCTGGCGTAGCCCCTGCAGGAACAGCCGTCGGCGACAAGCGCTTTGGTTCGGGCGATATCGCTATCAAGTATATTGTCAACAATCCGGGTGATACTCGCTATACCGATTTTACCGGGAAGAAATCGGAAGATGCTGTGCTCAAGGATGGCCAGCTCGTTCCACAGCACTGTTTTGTACGCTACTACAAAGGCGAGAACTTCAGTTGGAATATTTCGAGCAGCAATACCACGGGTAATTATTATAATCTGATGCCTGCCATTAACCGATCAGTAGCACTTAGCAAATTTCGTGATGGCTATCGTGTAGATTACAGTTCACAGTTTGGTACTCGAGATGCTATCATCGCCCGCTCAGCTGACGATGTACTGATGGTGGCAGAAGCCTACGCCCGACAGAAAGACTATACGAATGCCATCACCTACCTCAATAAGGTGCGCGACCGTGCCGGCTATGCGTCTGGTGAAAATAGAAGTAAGCATGTAGACGGTGGACAGGCGTATAAAAACAATCCATACTGCTCTGGAGGAACAGCTGGTCGTAGCGGTACCACTGCTGCTATTTATTGTGAGACCAATACCTATTATGAGTCGAACAATATCGCAGAAACCACCGAATCGACCAAGAGCGAGATGCATTTGAATTCGATAGATGATATTCTGAATTCTCCTACCGACACCCCTATCTATCAAGCTTTGGATCTATCGTCAGAATACGACAAAGTCATGTGTTTCATCCTGAATGAACGTACCCGTGAGCTGATAGGCGAAAGTCATCGATGGGAAGATTTGGCACGCACCAAGACCCTCGAAAGTCGATGGAAAGCATTCAACTGTGCTTCTACTCTTGGACAAGGTACTTTTGATGCTAGCAAACATTACTATCGCCCGATTCCACAGTCGTTCTTAGACGGAATCACAAATGAAGATGGCAGCAATCTGACAGATGCTCAGAAAGAAGCTATGCAAAATCCTGGATATTAGTAGTATGGATACCCGATTATCGAATACATACTGATCCATTGGGTTATCAGATTATTTGAAAAAAAAGAAAAGCCTGGTGTATGATAATACATCAGGCTTTTCCGGATTTTGTTGACGCAGTGCATAAGATATGAAGAGTCAGACAATTAAATATGAAAGCTATCAATTGTCCAATAAAAGCAATGCCGGCAATCGTATTTATGAAAATTTTCATTTTCTAACTATTTATGTCACGAAGGCTGGTACGGTCGGTGAACAGAGCGTAGCTCAACTCATACTTTGGAACAAAATCCATCAGCTGAGAGAAGACTGTTTTTTCTGATAGGCATAACGAGTCTAAATTGGATAAGCACTGAGTTCATCGTTGTCTTTTTTTAATTCTACGATGCCATATGACATCTTCTGATAATTTGTTTTTTATAAATAAAGTGTTCTTGTTATAACCAACAACATGAATTGTTTCATTTATAATTATATTTCCTCTTCTAATAATATATTCGAACAATGTATCGTTTGCTATTTTGAATTTAAGGCCCCAATCTTGTGATCCTTGCTTACAATATGTCCAATCATCATCAAGAAATTTGACAGAAGAATCTCTTTTAGAATACTCCGTGATTATTCCATTGTCATATCGTGACCAATATCCAACATTGTTATGGGTAATTACTTCAAAAAGGGACTGTCTGCAAGATATTAAAGACAAACCTGTAATGATTAAATATATTATTTGTTTTTTGGATTTCTGAGATCCTTTCCTAATATAACGCATTCTTGTAAAAATAAAGAAGTTGATATTTTATTGTTAATAATTTCAAATGAAGCACATCCCTTTCTGTGTCGCCTCGATGTCACGAAGGCTGGTACGGTCGGTGAACAGAGCGTAGCTCAACTCATACTTTGGAACAAAATCCATCAGCTGAGAGAAGACTGTTTTTTCTGATAGGCATAACGAGTCTAAATTGGATAAGCACTGAGTTCATCGTTGTCTTTTTTTAATTCTACGATGCCATATGACATTTTCTGATGTATCACCTTTTAAAATAATAATATTCTTTTTATAAGCAACAATTGGTATTGTTTCATTCATGATTATATTTCCTCTTCTACTAATAGTATAAAAGAACATTGTATCATTCGTTATTTTGAATTTAAGGCCCCATACATGCGTATGATATGTCCAATCATCAGAAAGATATTTGATTGTAGAGTCTCTTTTAGAATACTCCATAATTGATCCATTGTCATATCGTGACCAATATCCAACATTGTTATGGGTAATTACTTCAAAAAGGGACTGTCTGCAAGATATTAAAGACAACCCTGTAATGATTAAATATATTATTTGTTTTTTGGATTTCTGAGATCCTTTCCTGATATAACGCATTCTTGTAAAAGTAAAGAAGTTGATATTTTATTGTTAATAATTGAACTTTCGCATGTAAGAAATCACATGCATATATTAACGTAAATTTGGAATAAAAAAGGCTTCAAAGTTTGTATAACTCATTGAAAATGAGTATCTTTAAAGTGACCAAACTATAAAGATA
>Ga0247611_10009912_pt1 | contig 11319 bp, 12 predicted proteins | sample 177DNAGHGhighgp2_FD_192422 | JGI IMG/M metagenome (GOLD analysis project Ga0247611, IMG submission 192422) | Sheep rumen microbial communities from Palmerston North, Manawatu-Wanganui, New Zealand - 1770 DNA GHGhigh gp2 | ecosystem: Host-associated > Mammals > Digestive system > Stomach > Rumen... | reverse complement strand
CGAGCACTGGCAAGCGTTGAGATGCTGTCTAATCAATTAGACTGAAAGGGGTGAGAGCAATGTCAAAAAATAATTCTCGGACTTATAGCTACTACTTTGACAAATTTGGTTTGGAATTATATGATTTCAATGATAAGGAGCGTTGTCAGAGAAATTACATCATGTATATGCTGAATCGAACCCAAAGATTGTTTGAGTACAAGGGGTTGCCTGACACAATTCCGCAAAGAATGCTTGAGTTCATGCTTCAGATTAACGGCTTTGCCTGCTTTGCAAAGCATAACGGAAAACTTTACGCTTTCTACGGTGGTCTTGGCGGCGAGCCGGATGAATACTATCGTCCCACAACCTGTGTGGTGTCGAATCCTGCTTTGAAATTCAGTGATACGTTTAAGATTCACGAGAACTGCGTTATCGTCAGGAATGACAGTTTTCTATACGGTCTTATTCCTCTTTTCAGCAGGTATGCTACTGCTATGGTGGAGAATGATATTAGTTTCAGAATGGCTAGTATCAATAGCAGAATCGAGATGCTGCTTTCTGCGCCTGACGACGCCACGAAGAAAGCTGCCGAAAAATTCCTCGATGATTTGGCGGATGGTAAACTCGGTGTTATTGCTGAAAACGCATTTCTCGATGGTATTAAGGCTCAGGAAGTCGGACGGACTATGAGAACCTTTACTGACCTTATCGAGTATCAGCAATACCTGAAAGCTTCATGGTTCAACGAAATCGGCTTGAATGCTAACTATAACATGAAACGTGAAAAGCTCAGCACAACCGAAAGTCAGATGAACAATGATGCTCTGTTACCGCTTGTTGAGGATATGCTTGAGAACCGCAGACAGTGCATTGAAGAAGTCAACGAGATGTTCGGTACTGAGATTTCTGTTGACTTTGCATCGTCTTGGGAGAAGTTACTTGAGGAAATGGAAGCAGAGTCTAATCAATTAGACAGTGAGGAGATGATTGGAATTGGTCAGCATGAATTTTCCGGAGTTGACGTCGAAGTACGTAATCAAACTGACGGAGAGAGGTTACGGGAAGATGGAACAGTTGGCGAATCAGATATGTCTGACGTTCGAGATGCAGAGGAGCAGAGACCTGATTCAGGTGATGATGCGACAACTGCTCAAGGAGACGATGCTCAGACAGGTGAATCTAATGCTTCCGTTGAAAACGGACAAGAACAGATGGAAGTTGCCGATGCTGGTGTCGAAGTCAATGTTGAAGTCGAGGTGAATGTTGATGGTGAATCAGATGAACCTGATGGAAGCATTTCAGATAACGAGTCTGACGAAGTACGGGATAATTCTAGCGATTTATGATAACAATAATCCACTTGCTGTTCCTCCCGAAATCCCATTTCTTCCAAGTGAAGAAGCTGCAAAAAGAATTGACAACTATTACTATTTCGGGTGGTCTGGTGACAAGATTATCTCTCCTATGCTTGAAAAGCTATATCAACCTAACGCCGCATCGCATCTTGATTCATACGAACTTGCTCGTGTGTTCTGGGAGATTTATGGTGCTCAGTTGATGAAGCAATGGGAGAACTTTGTCAGAGAGTACGATCCCATCAATGATTATGATATAACTGAGGAAACTCATTACGATCATAGCGGTGAGAGTAGTGGGACTGATGATAATGTGAGAACTGGTAATGTACAGCAGACAGGCAAGAGCACAGATACTGATTCTGCGTGGGCATATGACCAGACTGGTGCTGCTGAAGGTCGTCCTGTTTCTAAGACTGAAACGCTTATAGATGCTAATAACCCTTTGAAAACTCAGTATAACGATGTTACAGATGCGCGTACTCGTAGCGGTACGGAGAGCGCTGACGATGATCTTACCACTCATAAATATGGCAATCTGGGCGTTCAGCCTGTGTCTCTGCTCGTAAGGCAGGATATTGAATTGTGGAAGTTGAACTTCTACAGAAACATTTTCTTCCCCGCTCTGGATAGCTTTTTGGCTATTCCGATATATTAACTAGTCTAATTGATTAGACTGAAAGGAGTAATCTATGAGCACAAACGTCATGGGTGGATTTACATATCTTGATATGTCTTCCATCAACAAGGATTTCACCAGTAATACGGCTGTTAATATTACTGGTGCAAAGGCTGCTGAAGTTGTTGAAAAGGTGAGCCAGACAACAAAAGCACTTCTCATTTCTAATCTTCACGCACATGCAAGCACCACGCAATATGGTACTTATCAGCCCTTTATCCCCGCACAGTGGGTTAAGGACACCGCAACAAGTGGTCACGTGAAGTGGACGAGTACTAACATCTGGAACAAGGTTACGGTTGCTATTCTCGTCGACCAGACTACTGCCACCGGTGCGGTCAGTGTCAAGGTTACTTGTAGTACCGCAAGCTAATTTGAAAGGAGCATAATTATGGAAGTCAAACAGATTTATGAACTTGTGAATAATGCTACTACTCAGGCTATCGGTCAGTCCGATCTGTTGCAGGAAGATCTCGGCAATCTCGTCGATGTCGGCGAAGCAATCATGAACGCAAACTCTCTCGACCACTACGTCAAGAGCCTTGTTGACCACATCGGCAAGGTGGTGTTTGTGAACCGCTCCTATAAGGGTGTTGCTCCGAGCGTTCTGCGTGACGGTTGGGAGTACGGCGCAATCAAGGAAAAGATTGCTGCTCGTATGCCTGTTGCTACTGAGAACGAGTCTTGGGAACTTGAGGATGGTGCTACCTACGATCCTAACATGTTTTACAAGCCGGATGTGATTACAAAGTTCTTCAGTAAGAGAACTACATGGGAAATTCCTATGTCCTTTACTGAAATGCAGGTTAAGAGCGCATTTTCCTCTGCTGCTCAGGTCAATGGCTTTATCTCTATGCTGTTTACCGCTGTCGAGAACTCCAAGAACATCAAGACTTCGGAACTCATCATGCGCTGCATCAACAATATGACCGCAGAAACGCTCAAGAACGGCAATACAACCCGTGCGGTGAACCTGCTGAGCATGTTCAATGCAACTGTTCCGGAAGCTGAGCAGATTGCAACTGCAAAGGATGCTGTTACTAATCCCAAATTTATCCGCTATGCCGGTTATATTATGGGACTGTATAAGAACAGAATGAGCAGAATGTCTACTCTGTTCAATATCGGTGGTGAAGCAAGATTCACCCCTGCTGACAGACTGCATGTTATTCTTCTGTCTGAGTTCGCCGAAGCTGCCGGAGTGTTCCTCCAGTCGGATACATTCCACGATACCCTTGTTCAGCTGCCTAAAGCAGAGACAGTTCCTTATTGGCAGGGTACTGGTACGAGTACCGATGCGTTTGCATTCAGCAAGGTCAGCGGTATCAATGTTGTTCCGTCCTCTGGCGGCAACGCAATCACGCAGACTGGTATTCTCGGTGTTATGTTTGATTCCGAAGCACTCGGTGTCTGCAACGAGAATCAGCGCGTGACTACCAATTACAATCCTAAGGCTGAGTTCTATACGAACTGGTACAAGGTTGACAGCAGCTACTTCAACGATACCAACGAGAACTACGTTGTGTTCTACGTTGCTGCGGCTTAATAAGAGTGGGCGGTGGATGGAAGTCTGCCGCCCATTTTTGTTTGGTGAGGATAGTTTAGTCTAATTGATTAGACTGGAAAGGAGTAATATGACAGGTGTAACTTTTTATCACATGAAAAGTGATTATCGTGTGGTTAATAAAAATATTACTGACGTGGTTGGAATTACCCAAGCAATCGAACCGTATAATCCACTTTCTGATATTACAGGATTTGTAATTGTTTCTTATAATGCTAATTGGTATTCTGCTAATTATGCAAAAGTTGGCAATAAGTATTATTATATTACCGGACGTGAGGTTCTTACTGGTGGAATGATGCGAATTGTTCTTCATGTTGATGTTCTAATGAATGTTGGAAATACAGAAGCGTTCAGGAATATAAAAATAATTCCGTCAAGAAGTAACGACAAAGATTTGTATAATTCATGGATTGCAGATGGTTCTCAACCATATGAACTTGCAAAAGATACTACAGTGTCGAATCCTGTTGGTTATGACGAAAGTCTACTTCCTAATGCTTGTCTTAATTACAGTGGATTAACGATTGTAGCAGGAATAATCGGAACAGATAGCGATGTTCTGAGTAAAGTAATTGAGGTGATTCCATGATTATTCAGGTATATTCCGATTCCGGTCTGGAAAATGTTCTCGGAGTTGTAAAAGCGGGTGAAGCGAAGTCTATTGATGGTAGGTCAGGAAGTCGTTATTTTTTAACAAGATTACCGTCAGGCGATACTACTATTCAAGGTGATTATTTTCGTTTCCGAGTAGATGGTTATGATATGAGTATTGTGTATGATAGTAATGACAAAGAACCATCAACTCTTGACCTTAAAGACTTTATAACAATTACCAACTCTAAAACATATAAATATGTTTATCTTAGTAAATCATTAAGGATTGGTTTTGCTTATTACTATTATCTCGGAGAAACTACTATTGATTCTCCAATTATTGAGTATAAACATGATGGTACATGGACTACAATCGGAGAAATCGTTACAGAAAGATTTACAAATGTTGTCTTTATCGGTATGCAACTTATTATTTGTCCTGTTAATAAATTATGGGGATTTTTTACTCCAACTTGGTTTAATAATACACATGGAGATTGCTTATGCGTTTCTATTGTGTATAGAAATCCTCAACAAACAGGCAATTCTGTTTCTCAGTGTGTTGTCGCATTTAGTCCATATGAGCTTTTCTATAATGACGATGATCTTAATCCCGCTTATAAGAAGAAGAATATTTCACATCGTGGCGGTAGAGGAACTGGAACTACTCCTCCCGGTAATATTCCTAGTATGCCTATTCAACATATAAATACTCTTTTGTCCTCCGTATTACAGGGATATGGAGAGGGATTGTCTTACTATAAATTGACTACAAGTGCGTTGAGTAAGATAACTTCTAAAATGTATCCTAAAATCGCCTTGTTTGAAAAATCTGCTGCATCAAGACGAGAAGCATTTGTTAGCTTAGTGGCGATTCCTTATCCCATTAGCACAATCCCCAATGTTAACAATGTAGTTCACCTTGCAGATAGCGAAATATCTGTTCCTAGTGGTAGTGCTGACTGGATTGCTGACATTATAGTTGAACTAAATTTCGGCACATTTGATCTTGACCAGTTTATGGAAGATACATTTGCAGATATTGCTTATGCTAATATGACGTTATATCTTCCGGGGGTTGGCGGTGTTAATCTTGATCCCTCTGTTTGTGCTCAAGGTACTATTAAAGTTGACGCTGCTCTTGATTGTAGACAGGGAAATATTCTTTATCGCGTTCTTACTAAGTCGGAATGGGATGAACGAGGGTATTCCATTTATGGACATTTCAGTGGCAATGTTGGTATCAATATTCCCCTTGCAGGAGGTACAGGTTTCACAGACGTTGTCAAAAATGTTGCAGGTATAGGAATGGGATTATCCGCTACTGTTATCGGTGCTGCACATGGTTTTGGCGCTGCTATGATGGGAAATTCTCCTGTTGGCGCTGTTAGTAGTGCGATGCCCGGAGCATTTGCTTTTGATCGTGCTGTAATTAACACTGTAGAAAATGCTATTACTGTTCCACATTATGATCTGTCAAACAATGTTGATAACATGGTGTCTGCACTTATGACTCCAGGAGTAAGACTTATTATTTCTCGTAACAGAATGGTAAATACTCCTAACTATATTGATCTCGTTGGTATACCCACAGCCGGAAGTGAGAATCCTAATGGTACTTGTATCGGCGACTTTAACGATCATTACATTAAAGTCCAATCAATTAGACTTGATGGTCTTGATTTGACTGTTGGCGAACAACAGGAACTTCTTGCACTTTTAGCAAAAGGAGTGTTTTTAAATTGAGTTACATTATTTCTGAACAAAGAGCAAAACAATTTAATGCTGAGCAGAATCGTACCGAATATTCTGCATCTCTTATCTGTGATGACGTTGCTTCGTTACCTGTGAATAATAGTGACCATTGGTATCTCCTCGGTAGTGATGCTAAAGTTATTAGCAATGGTAAGAAGTACGTTATCAATTCTTCTGGTACATGGGTTGAGCAACCGAGCGAAAATGCTTGGGAGAATGTTTATACAAAAGTAGAGGTTGATAATATTCTTACTGAGTATTATACTGCGCAACAAATTGATGCAACATTTCTCGACTATTACACTATTGCACAAGTCGATGAAAAACTTACACATAAAGCTGCGCTTGCATTTAGCCCTGCGGGTGTGTTGTCATCGTTGGTAAACTGCACGTTCACGATTCCTGATAGCACACGAACATTGCGCTTCACTGTGGGTAAATTGAATGCAACTACTAACTATTTACAGATTTATGTAAATGGTGTTGATAAGGGTTATATTACTTTTGACGTATCCAGAAATGTGGATAATTGGGGAGAGTGAGAATTATGGCTGTTAAGTGGACTAGAGCCACGAGAAGTAAGAATCTCGTTAAGGAGAAAATGCGCAAAAAAATTTCTGACAAGACACATTTTAAGCCTGTCATTCACGGTAAGGATATGCAAAAAATCATTATTGCGCGGACAAGGAGATTCAAATGAAGTATTACAGCTTAAAAAAGATTTTACAGCATAACGCTGTTTACAATGTCATTTTCGGTGAGCGCTCTAACGGTAAGACATTTGCCGTACATGAGTATGCGCTTAAGGAGTTCTGGAATAACGGCGGTCAGCTTGCTGTTATTCGTCGGTGGCAGGATGACTATACCGGAAAGCGTGGAAGCACAATGTTTGACGGTATAGTCAATGCAGGTGTTGTAGAAAGAGTGACTAACGGTGAATGGACTGGTATTTACTATTTTTCTAGTAGATGGTATCTTTGTCGTTACGAAGATGGTAAGCGAATTACTATGGAAACTCCATTCGCTTATGGTTTTGCAATCACTTCTCAAGAGCATGATAAGTCAACAAGCTATCCTAGCGTCAGAACTATTTTGTTCGATGAGTTTCTCACGAGAAGTGCTTACATTCCTGATGAGTTCGTTCTTTTCTGCAATGTACTGTCTACTATCATCAGACAACGAGATGATGTAAAGATTTTCATGCTCGGTAATACAGTTAATAAATATTGTCCGTACTTCAAAGAAATGGGTATGAAGCATATTCAGGACATGAAGCAGGGAGACATTGACTTGTATCGTTATAGCGATAGCAAGCTGCTTGTTGCTGTTGAGTATTGCAAACCTAATGGAGGCAGCGGAAAACCGTCTGATTTCTACTTTGCTTTCGATAACCCCAAACTTAACATGATTACCGGTGGTTCATGGGAAATTGATGTTTACCCTCATTGTCCCTGCAAGTATCGCCCTATGGATGTTAAGTTCGTGTTCTTCATTGAGTTTGACGGAAGCCTGCTTCAATGTGAAGTTATCTGTGTTGATACTGGTTATTTTCTTTTCATTCATGAAAAGTCTGGAGAAATTAAGTATCCAGACAAAGACCTCGTGTTCAGTCTGCTTGAGTGGAGTCATGCTAGAAACAAACGCAGAAATATTCTCAGACCTGAAGATGAAATCGGTAACAAAATTGCGTGGTTCTTTAAACATAACCGTGTGTTCTATCAGGATAATGAAGTTGGTGAAATCGTTGCAAACTATTTGAAGTGCTGTGCATAAAGAAAGGGAGTCCAGTCTAATTGATTGGACTCCCTATTTTTATTCATATATATTTGTGTTAATACCTTTGAGAAAATCTGAATATGCTCTTGCTAAAGATAAGTGGAAATCTACCGGTTCAAGATGAACACACGATTTTTCACGAACTACCATTGTAACTCCATTGAGATCTGTCACTGTTGCTGAAAATTCATCGTCAATGTAAGTGTGAGTTAATTTACCTGTGTATTCTTCCGGAATATACATACCCTCGCTAAAAATATCTAGTGGTGTTGGATTAAGTATTTCTGGATGGAACTCTCTATACATATCTTTAGCTTTCTGCGATTTAAGATATTCAACTGCTGTCGATTTATTAAGACCTGCAACTGTTATATGATAATCTGTTACTAGATTACCGTCTTTATCTTTTTCTGTCGAATAATACATATATGATTTTGCGCGCACAGCTTTGAACTTATGATAAAACCCATCAAATTCCCAAATTCCTAATATCTTTTCTTCACCTTTTATATTCTTGGGGCGAATTAAAGAGTGTGGTAAGTTGTGATAGTCAAGTGCTTCTTCTAACTTCTTGATTATTGATGCGTTATAGTTGTCAAAATACTCTTTATGATTTTCGTAATTTAGAATTTTAACAGAGTCAGTATCCGAGTAGATGTAATCTCCTTTACATTCAAGTATTCCTGACCATAAATTCTTTCTTGCATAAGCTGTGCAGAATACTCCCCATAAATAATAGAGAAAACGAGATTTCTTATTGTTCTCCTTGTCTAATTGATTGGACACGAACTCGTTATACTCGTCATCATCTAATTTTTGCGGTGGTATCCATCCTGCATTTGTATCGTATTCTATCAATTCTCTGACAATATCGGTAACGCACATACCGAATAACGAATTTAGATTTTCTTTACCATTCATGTATTCAGTTTCTTTACCTGCAACACCTTTTAACTGTGTTTTAACATTAAAGAAGTGAAGCACACATTCAACAAACGTTGTCGGCAAATAGTATTTCTTGTATATGTAGAAATGTCCTATTCTTGAAATTGCGAATGTGTATACTTTTTGAATGATGTTAAAATCTACAGACGTAATATCAATAATGATACGCTTTGCAGAAACCACTCTGCCATTGTTCACAACAGCATCTTCAATTTCAGTGCAACGAGATTCTGATATGTATGATTCACAAGGAAATATCTGATATAGATTTATCAATTCGATTGTGAACATGCAGCATTCTTCTTGTTCCATTAAGTCAAAGAATTGATTATAAGAAATATCTTCTATCAACTCTCCTTTCGTCATCGGAAATTTTTCTGCTACAAGAACTGTCGGATAAGAAGAACCAAAATCAAATGATGTTACATTATCGCAAATTTTGCCTGAATGTAAAAAACCTGCATGTGTGAAACCACCTGCAAATGCTTTCTTTGCCATTAAATATTCGTCAGGCTCTAACGTCAATGCAGATATGGCATTCTTATAGAAGCAACGATTTTTACCTTTAAGTGTTTGGTTACGAACGTATCTTCTTACATACCCTGTCTTTGTTAGCGGTATTGTTGAGATGTTGTTATTCTCCTCAGCCATTTTCTGTCTAATATATGCAGATACAATTTTAACGTCGTGAATGCAATATTCATATTCTCTTGGTTTAAGAACAGTCTTTGAATGTCTGATTTTCCTATAGTCAAAATCAGGCAATTTTTCAATTCCCATTTGTTCTCCAACTTTTTCGAGTTTGTAACCAGATAATCTGTAAGAACATCTAAATTCCAAACCTGTTGTAGTAAGAGCGTATAATGGTTTGCGTCTTGATAAAGAGAATACTTTTACCCACTTGAACCACTTGCGGATGAACTGGAACTCATAAGCGAGATTGTGCACATAAATAATCATTCGCTTATGTACTCCTGTTAAATGGAAATAGAGTGTAAGTTGAGAAGTTACATACATGAACTCCTGCCATGTTCTTCCTATTATTGTCTTATCAAAAATGTCGAGCATCCATACATACATGAAAGCAATCTTTTTAGGATTCTTCGTGTCTGTATAATCATATGTCGATGTTACCTCAATGTCGAAAGATACTGCTTCATTCATTATGAAGTTACCATCTTTTTTAACATATTGAGGGTGTGCTGAACGAAGTATATCTGTAATTGCATGAGGAGTGTAATATTTTGCTTTTGTTTCGGGTATCAATCGAATCACTCCTTTAATGTGTTGAATCTAATTGATTAGATTTCAACATCCATAAATTTAAATGGCGAGTCCCACACAGGTTCGTAGTTATCAAGAGATTTTCGTGTCCTACGATTATATGTTTTACGCGCTTTGTCAATGCCATGAAAACCTCTATTTGCTGCGAGAAGTGCATCGTCGGAAGTAAGTGGCTTGAGAGTTGAGTTCCACTCTCTTTCTTTTTCGATTTCATCTCTGCGTTGCTCATACAGATAGTTTGCCAAATCATCGTAATCTGCAAATCTGTGGTATGAATCACTATCTTTGTCGTTATTCTGCTCAATCATATCCTCAATTTCACGCAATGTTTGAGAGGCATACGCTCTATCGACGTTGAGACGAATATCTCTTGAAGCTAATCTTCGCAGAATATTCCACTTGTCATTCATATCAATGTCCACCCATTGGTCACTTAAATCCTTTAAGGGCATATCAAATATCTTAATTTCTTTACCCATGCGTTTAACTTCTTCAATGTCGTTTATAAACTGATTCTGACGCATGTGTTCTGAGAACAAAGAAGTCGGTTCTGATGTGAATTTACTAGGTTTATAACCCTTTTTTCTGAGTTCTCTTTCCTGTGCTCTGAGATAACGCTCATATGTTCTACGCTGAGAACGATTGAGAGAACGAATGTCTCCAGTTGAAGCGAGTGTCTTATTTATAATGTTAAGAGTTCTTTTGTCAAATCCATTTCTGTCTTTGCCTGAAAAGATTGAGTTCTTCTTACGAGCCATGATTTACTCCTTTCAGAAACGACTATAGGGCAGGTGGTGTTCCTGCCCTTATAGTCTAATTGATTGGACTGATGTTTTGTCTTAGCCGACAAAAGCGTCATATTCGTCCATGCTGTGGTCAACATAGTCGCCTGCGGGTTTCCATTCGGTTACCCACAGCTTTGCGGACTGAAGTTCCTCACCCTCATCATTAGTATACTTATCCCATGAAAGGTTCATCTTATCACGGGCAACCTCAATGAAGCAGGGGCATTTCTGAGGATCAGGTGCTCCGCAGCTTTCACGGAACTTGACCTGAACGGGAAGCGGCTCACCAGTCTCTTTGTTCAGCAGCGTTGTGAGATAGCTGTAGAACGGGCGTGCGACAACAGTGCCGTCCTCGCGGATTTCATTCTTCTGACGCTTTTTAGCAAATACTGCGAGTTTCATATTAGTAACTCCTTTATGTTTAATAGAGGTGGGTTTTGCGGTGTCTAATAGACTTGGGGTATAGAGTCTAATTGATTAGACTGTTTTATGTGACCTCGCACACATATCACCCGCTACGGTATCGGAATATGTAGACAGTCAATCAGCTATGGTCAATAGGATTGGACTGGGACTACCTTACTTGTGGCTAAATCG
>Ga0247611_10009910_pt1 | contig 11320 bp, 23 predicted proteins | sample 177DNAGHGhighgp2_FD_192422 | JGI IMG/M metagenome (GOLD analysis project Ga0247611, IMG submission 192422) | Sheep rumen microbial communities from Palmerston North, Manawatu-Wanganui, New Zealand - 1770 DNA GHGhigh gp2 | ecosystem: Host-associated > Mammals > Digestive system > Stomach > Rumen... | reverse complement strand
TATCGTCTAATTCTTCATGACCTCTATAACGACTATCTACACCTCTACGTCCATAAGAGTTGTTTCCATAATTACCATAATTTCCACGATTTCCGTAAGCATTATATCTCATATCATTTTCCTCCTTTTCCCAATGTTTTTCTTGTCTTGCGTATTTATGTATTTTTGTTAATTTACATAATGTTTCAAGTTCTTCATTTTGTATTCCGTTTTCTAACAAACTATTAATAGCATTTTCGCTACTTTCTATTAGTTTATCTTGCATAGTTTTTTCTTTATTTTCTTCCATAAATTACCTCCTATGCAATTTTTTTGATTATAAAGTTTGCGTCCTTAATTGTTGGTATTTGAGTAACAACATTTGTTGGTGTTGTTGTTCCTGTAATTGTACTAGGTAATGAGCCAACTGCTATCGTCGTATTTACACGAGGGCAAATCTTTAAAAGTTTAGTAAATGAAACATTTGTATATTCGCCTACTGTTGTTATACTTGCGTCCATTTCAGTACCCTCAACATCTGTTCCTGTTGAAGATTTTAAAGCAAGTGCTACTATTCCTGCCGTATCGCTTGTAACATTCGCATTAAATGATACTTCAAATGTTCCACCACCGATTATTGTAAAATCACTACCACCATTCATGTATTGCAACCAACCACAACAATTAGCACTTCTACCTCTTACATCAATAGTTGAAAAATTAATATTATCAGTATTACTTGTTAAAATTTCAGGTGTTATTTGTAATGCTTGTATCATATTTGTTTCTCCTTTCTTAAAATTAAAAGAGTAGGACTTGCCTACTCTCATTGAGAATTTTTGCCACTTTCGGCAATTTTTCTCAATAGCAAGTTCTCGTATTCGAGTTTGTCGTATTCGACCTTATGCTATTAAATATTTGTTCCATACAAACCGTTGCAAGCACAACCATAATTTAAGTTGTTAGGGCAAGTAAATATAGGTTGATTTCCGTACACAGGTTGAGCAGGTATAGGGCAGGAACGAAGTTCTGCTACAAGTTGGTTAGCAACAGTTGCATTGTTTGTTCTTAAATCAGCAGTTTGTTGTACTTGACTTGCCTGTAAATCTTTCATTAAGATTTCACGTTGTAAATCAGCGATTTTCTCGTTCTTTGCGTCTATCTTATCAGCACAGAGTGTATCAAGTATGCGTTGTACCCCAGCAGTTTGGTTAGTAATTATATCTCTAACTCCCTCTGCAAGAGCATAACGGTCTGCACAATTTTCGCTTAAAATAGTTGAATTTAAGTTGGCTATTCCTAAACGATTTTCACAACAACAACTATCTAACGATTTTTGTAAATCATTAAATGCTTGTAACGTACTTAATTGGTTAGTGTAATTTTGGTTCATATTAGCCATTTGTCTGTTAGTTGCAGAAATTTCGCTATTATAAAAACCATTTGCCACATTTCCGTTTATGTCGGCACAACAGTTGCATAATTGAGTAGAAATTCCATTAATTGCGTCCCTGTTACCCTCTAATTGATTTGATAAATGTAATGTGTCAAAACCATTGTTAGTGTTGTTCATGATTTCTTTTTGTCCATTAGAAAGCCAAGCATAACCATTGTCAAAGCCATTGTTTCCACCAAAGAAACCATTACCATTACCATTGTTTCCTCCCCAAATTAGAGCAAGTAAAACGATAAGCCAAATAGCACTATCGCCACAAAAACCACCGAAACCACCATTACCACCAAAACCACCGTTCATGTAAACAGGGTATGGGTAAGCACCATTGTTTGTTGCTAGTTCCACAGTAGGTTGTATTCCATTGTTCACTTTTTATTCCTCCTTTCTTAAATCTATATCAATATGCTTTCGCATATAGATACCCTAATTATTCTTATTATTTTGTAACTTTTCCAAAACATCTTTTGGAACACCAAATTGTTCGGCTCTTGAAAACAAGTTTTGCATTTGTTCAGGGGTATAGTTATTTGTTATTTGTTTAAATAAGTCCATAGGGTTTGCATTATTTTGACTTGCTTGATTTATTAGTGCGAACATTTGTGGGTTCTTGTTTTTCAGTTGTCCCATCATCATTTGTATTATTTGATTTTGCATTTTCTAAACCTTTCCTTAAATCGTTAATTTGCATTTGTAAACTTTCGATTAACATATCTTTTTCGTCTTTTATAACAACTTCATTTAATTGGTATGTTTTTATTTCTCCCTTTGCGTTTTTAAACCACATAACAGTTAAATCTTTGTCAAAAAAAGGAGTATCACCAACAACAAATTCCTTTTGGACTTCGTCTATATCTCGTGCATAACGTACTCCAATATTTTGACTATTAGGGGCAAGTTGAAAATTTTGTGTTAAGTTAGTTGGAACAGGGGTAGTAGGTTGTTGAGGAACATTTTGTAAATGACTTCTCATGTTTTCAAGTTCTTTTATTTGATTATTTATTCTGTCTATACTCATTTGATTACTATTGTTATACATTCCATAACCATACATATTTTTTTACCTCCCTAAATTAATAAAAGAAGATAGTAAATAAGTTTTTTTATTCTCATTTTTTATCTCCTTTCTAAGTCAATTATAGATTTTTAAAACTTTTGAAAAATGCAAAAAATTACAAAAAAAAAGCAACTAATTGAGTAACAACATTACTCTATATAGTTGCATATCATAATAATCTTTATATAACCTTTTGAGTTTACTTATTTCATACCCTACATTTCGTTGGCTCATGCCTATTTCCATGCTTATTTTTACTGTGCTTTCTTTGTTGATTAACATATCTAAAATTTGTTTTTGCTCTTTTGTTAAGGTTACATTTTCCAAAAAATCTCTATATACTGCATTTATTCTTAGTTTCTCTATCATATTCTCTCCTCGTTCGTGAATATAATACTAAAATTTTTAAAAGTGTAAATGCAAAATTTCGGCAAATTTTCGTAATCTTTTCGTAAAAGTTTGTGTAAATTTTTCGTGAATTTAATTATAAAAAAATATGGTATCTATACCATATATCTTTTAGTTTTTAAATAAATATCTTTTCGTCGATTTTGTATAGTTCTTTCACTATAATTCAACTTGTCCCCTATTTCTTTGCAAGTGTAACCTTTAACTAATTCTTTTAATATTTTATGTTCGTCTTTTTTATGATTTAAAAGATTAGATTTTATGACGTATTCGTAAAGTTCAGGTTGAAAATTATAAGTGTAAGTCATAGTTCTCATAATACCCCCCTCATTTGAGGGCATATTATACCATAAAAAAAGTAGTTTTTCAACTACCCTTTTAATTTTTCCTCTATAACTGCCATACGTTTCTCAACATTAAACATACGTTCTACTAGACTATTATGCTCTTTTACTTTCTTGTCCAACTCATCTATTCTATATATAACTAGGTCATTATTCTTCTTATTTGTTGAAATTGTTGCGATTATTGACGGAACTGCAACACACAACCCACTTATAATTGCTACTACTACTTCGTTCATACTGCCAACTCTCCTTTATATTTAATACTATATCACTTATTCTTCTAAATTGTCAATTTTACTTTCAATTATCTTTTGTATTTTTCTTCTACTACAAAATATCTCGTATTGGTGTTCTAATTCACTTTCAAATATATATTCTTCTTGGTTTAAATATGTCCAAAACATCTCTTTTAATGGGTTCTTTAATAAACAAAATTGAAAATAAAAGTACCATTTATATATTTGCTTTGTTCCCTCGTCTAATTTTAAATACCTTTTCTTGATATATTTCTTTTTCTTGTAAAATTCATCTACCGTTGTAAATTGAATATCTTTAATTAATTCTAAAAATTTTTCCATTGTTTCTCCTTTTTTCTATATATTCCCTTTTTATCAACGTCTTTCCTTTACTTGTTTTGTCTTTTTTATGCTCTTTTTCAAATATACTTAATAAATAATCTATTGCTAATAATTGTTCGTCTGTTGGTCTGTATTTTTGCATATTTATCTCTTTTAAAATCTTATTTAATTCATAATATAGTTCCCATTCCCTACATTCGATTATATGCAAGTATTCATGTGCTACTTTCGTTAATATCGCACCATTCTCTTGTGTTTCTTCCCCTCCTTGACACTTTTTCTTTATATGATGGTATGTATATGGGTTATTCCTTTCTAATTTATACCCCATAAAATCTTCACCTTTTAAATTATATTCTTTTACCATTATTCTTAATACTTCTTTCAATTTTCCAACCACCTTTCCTACAAAAAAAGTGCATAGATACCTACTAATAGGCATTTATACACTTTTTCCTACTAAAATATTTAAAATTTTTAAAATGGTATAGGGTTTTTCCCCTACTTCTATAATATATCATACTTTTTTATAAAAAAAAAGAAGCAAGTGTTTCCACTCGCTAAGGGGGTTTTGGTTTAAAATGAATTGTATTCACCAAATTAGTAGCATTGGTTAATTGCTACTGTACTAACAATTATACATATATGGTACTTTACATATAATTATCAGTACACTAACAATTAAGTTAGTGCGTTTTTTAGAAGTGATATTGGTGATTTTGTTTAAACTTTGATTAATTAAACAACAATTTTATTATAGTTTACTATTCTTTCTTTGTCAATATAAAAAGGAAAGTTATACATTTTTTAGTCAGTTTTTCTTTTAGGAATTAAGAAAAAAATAATACATTTAAAAATATTAATCATGGTACTTTTAGAGATTGAATAATACAACTTTAAAATTCTTTTAAACAAAATAATACAGAGTATAAAGAAATTAAATAGTAATCTTTACTATACGATTTTATGGTATTCACTTTCCTTTTTATGCTTTATATTCTACCCTCTTTATTCCACTCTGTCAATTACTATTTACACTTTTTTAATGTTTTATTTCTTCTCTCTTTCCCTAATACATACCTATACTCCCTTATAACTATCGCTTCCTTATATTCCCCTGTTGATAATAATTCATCTATTCTACTCTCTACTTCATTTCGTCCATTAAATTCACTTATTTTTTCCCATTTAGGTTCATTCTCCCTTATTCCCCATAACTCATATTTACTCATTCCTATATCTCCTCGTATTCTTCTACTTTTATACTGTTTTTAGGTATTAATCTTCTTACACTCGTTTTTACTTCATTTACCCATTTCTCTTTTCTTATAAACTCCATAAACCTCTCTAGTTCAAATTCATCTTCTACTATTCCCTCTATCTCTATTTTTACTATTTTCATCTCCACATTACTCCTATTACTATCATTAACACTATAAATATCAAGATTATCTTTCCTATTATCTTTATTATTTTCATTTTCTTACCTCTTTTTCTATTCGGTTGCCTTAAAATTATATATCGGTTTTATTATTTTTTCTATTTCTACTGTTTCTTTTATATATTCTATTATTTCTTCCATTGGTTTATAAACCATTGGGGCTTCATCTATTGTTTCTTCGTTTACACTTGTTGTATATATTCCTTTCATGCTCTCTTTATATTCTTCTATTTTTAAATTTTCTCTCGCCATGTTTCTTGACATTGTTCTTCCTGCACCATGTGGGGCAGAATAATTCCATTCTTCATTTCCTTTTCCTATACCAATAATACAACCATCTCTCATGTTCATTGGTATTATTACTCTTTCCCCTTTTCTTGCAGATATTGACCCCTTTCGTACTATATTATCTTCAAAATTTATATAATTATGTATTGTATGAAAATAACTATTGCATAAAATATCTAATTCTTTACATATTTTATAAGCAATATAACTTCTATTTAATTCTGCAAATTCTTGACATTTTCTCATGTCATGTAAATATTCTTCTCTTAATTTTCCCTCTAAATAACACAACTCTTTTGGTAGTTTTGTTTTACCACTATATTTATTATTTATCTCAATTAATGCTTGTTGTATTTCTTTTTCTCTATCTTGTTCTTTATATTCTTTAATTGTTTTTTCCTTTTCTTCTTGCATTTCCTTTTTATAAGAACAATATTCTATTGCTTTATTTTGATATATTTCAGCAACTTGTTTTCCCAAATTTCTTGAGCCTGTATGTATTACTAAATATTTATTGTTATCATCATCTTTGTCTATTTCTATAAAGTGATTGCCTCCACCTAATGTACCTAATGATTTTTCTAACCAACCATCTTTATTTTTTAATTCTTTATAACAATATATTTGTGTAAAATCATAATCTTTTACTTTTTGTTCGTGTACTTTCATTCCACTAGGTATATATTCTCTAATTATTTTATCTAAATGCTCTAAATCAATATCTACTTTTCCCATTTCTACACATAACATTCCACAACCTATATCTACTCCTACTATATTCGGTATTACTTTTTCCCCTAAATCTCCTGTAAAACCTATTACACAACCTTTTCCTGCATGTACGTCGGGCATTATTCTTATTTTACTTCCCTTAAATGCTTCTTGCTCTATTATTTCTTCTATTTGCTCTTTCGCTTTCTCCTCTATGCTCTTTGCATATATCTTTATGTCTTTCATTTCTTTCCTCTCTATTTTTCCTCCACATACTTATACCCATCTTTATACTTCTTAAATAATGTTGTCGCTTTTATATGCACTACCTTTTCCCTATCTTCTTCCAACCAACAATAACTATACAAACCGTCTATATGGTCATATATTATCACTTTCCCCTCTATATATAGTTTTACTCCTTTATATTCTTCTATCTCGTATAGTCTTTTCATTTATACCTCCCTTAATCATAAAAACCTAACTCGTTTATTTCTTCAAAACTTAATTCTTTATTATCTTCAAATATATAAAATGTGCAATTCCCAAAATCAAAACTAACTTGCCATCTTTTTCTATACCATTTTAATATCTCTTTTATATCATTACTCTCAAATTTTGTATGTAAATGATGATAAACCCATATTTCTATTTTATATTTCATAATATCTCCTTTCTCATTATACCATAAAATTTTTTGTTCGAGTTGTTTGAGCAGGTAATTTAGGCGATTTTTAATTTCATATAATGGGGAGGGTATCCCTTTGATGTTCATTAATCATTGATAGTAAACATTAAAATAACAAGATTTATCTTGTCTTGTTTTTGTCTTTTTTTTGCATGATTTATTTCAATATTTATTTTATAATAAAAATTTAAAAACTAATTACATTTTATTCAGTAATATATCACATAACATAATTAAATTAGTATAATATAAAAATAAAGTATATACTATCACATACTAACACACTATATAAAATCACATAGTATAATATCACATAATATAAGTATAATATAAACGTATATTACAATTAATTAATAAATTAATTAATTATAATATACTCTATCACATAGTAATATAATATATATATTATATATAGTAATATATAGAAAATTTGACAAATATGATAAATTGTGGTATAATTATATACGTAATAGGTTGATATATGGCTTATTATATGGAGGTTTTAAAATGAAAGAAGAAATTTTGAATAGTATTAAAAATGATACTATTTATGACTACATAGCAAGCAATTACTATCTATTAAGTAAAGATATGTTAAAACAAGTATTACTTGAATATATTTACATATTAGATAAATCTCTAACTCAAATAAATGAAATAAGTAGTTATCGCTTTAATGAATTAAAAAAAGAATTAGAAAACAATATAAATGAATATCTTTAAAAGAAAAACAATAGTTTTTCTTATAATGTATCTATCTAGTTTATAGATACATTATAAGATAAATTATAATAGATTTATCTTGAATGTTCTTTGACAATTTAATCATTTTTTAAAACTCTAACAATGCTTATTAATTTAATTAGTAGGCATTGAGGAGGGTTTTAGAATGAAAAATGAAAAGTATAATGGCTGGTCAAACCGTGATACATGGCTTGTAATATTATGGATTGAAAATGACTATAATAACTATATTAGAAAAGAAAACAAAATCAAAGGACTAGGAAGTAGTAAAAAACTAATTGATTTATCTGAAATTGAATTTACTATATGGCTAAAAAATTTACATTATGGCGATAAAATTAATTGGAATAACGTCAATTTTCAAGAAATAAAAAAAGCATTGTTAGAAAACTAAAAAATAGTTTTCTTTATTAAGTCAATTATAAAATTATAGTTGATTTAAAATAGAAAATTATTGGAGGTTTAAAATGAAAGAATATTCAAAAATTATTGATGTGGATGCTTTTAACGATAGAATAACTTCAACTATTATTGAACTAAAACATTTTGGCTATCAAATAGAAATAAAACATCAAGAAAAAGAAAAAATGACAATTCAATTATACTATAAAGGCAACTATATCAATACATATCATAATAATATCGATAATATCTCAAGTTTTTTACATGGGGTTTATATCAGCGAAAGAGTAAAAGATATTTTAAAAGAAAATAAATAGTATTTTCTTTTAATCAAGCATATTTTAAAAAAAGTATGTTTGATAAAGAGAAAATAAAAATGTATCATAAAAGATATAATGTTTCTTAACGAAACATAGTTTCTTGAGAAACATACACGAAACATCACGAAACATGAAAAAAATAAGAAGATTTAAAAAAAATCTTGAAAAACTAAGCAAAAAATAAAAACTTCTCTAATTTTTAAGCAAGATTTTAATACTTCTTGAAAAAAAGTATTGACAATTATTATAATTTGTGGTACAATTAATCATGTAAAGGGGGAAAATATATGAAAAAAGAAGAAATATTTACAATTATGAAATATTTACAATTTGAAAAAGATTTTAATTGTCTAGGCATAAGTGATTATGGAAGATTATTAAAATTAATAAATGATAATTTGAAAATTGTAAAAGAAATACCAAAAGATTTAGAAAATAATTATTTTGTATTTTTACAAGAAAGTTTAAAAACAATAATAAATAATTATGATAATAATATATCAATTTATAATAAAATGGTATTTACTTTAAAACAATTTGAAAAATTAGAACATAAGAAAAATGAAATATATTTAAAAGAATTTACAAAAATATTACAAGAAGAAATAATAAAAGAAAAAACTAATTTTTATGAATAATAATATAAAATAGTTCTAGTTTCTTACTATATATATAATAGTTCTAGTTTCTATTAGTATATATGTAGTTCTAGTTTCTTATAAAGGAGGTATAAATTATGTATGAATTAATTATAACAAAAATCAAACATCCAAAAAATGATACAAATATTTATGAATATTCAAGTTTAAATAATTTAATTATGGAATTAAAAATATTAATAGAAAAAAAAGTAATAAATGAAAATGATATTATTAGAATTAAAAAAAATAGTTCTAGTTTCTTATAAGGAGGGTTTAAAATGAAAAAAGAAAAATTAAGTGAAATTGCTTATAATTTTTCAAGCAATTATAACGATAAAGAATTATTATACATAATTAAAGAATTAAAATGGTGGTATAAAGAAAGACAAAGACAAGAAAAAGAAATTAAGGGGGGTAAATAAAATGAATTTAGAAAAAACAAAAGAAAATGCAATTATATTGTTTAATGAAATGATAAATAATAGTTGGACTTATGAAAAAATGACAAAAGAAGAACAAGAAAAATGGCATGGAATATTAAAACACGTTGAAATTACAAAAGATTTACAAGGAGGTTTTTATACACGTTGGAAAACTTTAAATTTAATATATCATGCTTATTTACAGGGTATTGGTTATACTGATTTTAATTGGAGGGAAAATTAGATTATTTCTAGTTTCTAATAAGGAGGGTTTAAAATGAGAAAATTAAGTATATTTTATAATGATACAACAAAAAAATATATGTATCAATATGGGGAATTTATTACAAATAGTTATTGCATAGTAAAAACAAAAACAAGTTTACAAAAAAGTGATAAATTAAAAGAACAATTACAAAAATTTTGGGAAAATTATAAAAATAATTATGAATTTGATTATGAAATAAAAGACGTAGACATAAAAAAAGTAAAATTAACTGATGTTTATGATAAAAGTTATGATTTAAAAAATAAGGAAAATACAATAGATTTAAAATTATTAAAAAGAATATATCTTACTGAAAAATTTAATAAAATAGTTGTTTTAAAAGAAAAAAATAGTTTTGGTTGTTCTATACCTATAATAAAATTATTACAAGATAATAAAATTATTGGGTATTGTCTACCATGTAGAACATATTAAAATAGGGGGCAATAAATGATAACATACATATTTTTGGTAATAGTAAAAGCAATTTTACTTGGTGCTGGTTATAAAGTAAAATAAAATAAGGGGGTGTTAAAATGAAAAATAATTTTACAAAAGAAGAAAAAGAAATTTTAAAAAATGCTTTAAAAGATTATGAAGAAATAGAACAGGTTGTAAACTTTTTAATAAAAAATATTAAAGACATAGATTTAAAATATTTATATGATATTCTAAAAGATATATTTAGTTTTGGTTTATGCAATTATGAAGAAAATGAATTTTTAGATTTTTATTATAAAGATTTATTATTAACTATATCTAATTATGGAAAAGACAATACTTTAATATTTAGTAATGATATAGATGTTTATTTTGGTGCTAGTATTGATAGCATACATTTTAATAATAAAAATGAATTAAGGGAGGTTATAGAAAATGAATTTTAATAATGAATTAAAAAAATATTTAGAAATTAATAAAAGAATTAAAAGAACAAAAGAAGATTTACAAACAATTAATGAAGAACAAAAAAACATATATAGACAACACGATTTAAAAGAATTAAAAGAACAAAAGATACAAAATGAATTAACTGATTATGATAAAAAAATAAAACAACTTGAAAAAGCATATAATATTCAAAAAATAGAAAGCAATTTGATTTATAACAATATGGGAGTTATATTTTATGAAAATTATAACAATAAAATAATTGATATTTTAAAAAAATATGAAAATAAAAACATAGGAAATGTAACAAGAGATAAAATACAACAAGAAATAAAAGAAATGTTAAAACAAAATTTTAATTTTGAAATTTATGTTTATTTACATATCAATAAAGATTATTATTCACGATATAATTTAGGTGATATATCAATTTATTTTAAGAAAGAATTATATAATAATGATTGGTTAAGTGATATATTTAAAATAAAATATCAATTTTGTCAAGAAAATTATAATTGTTATGGAGAAGAATTGAAAGAAATAAAAAAATATTATTATATTGAATTAGAACATACATACAACGATAGCAAAAGAATAGTTTTTATAAAAGATAATGAAATAAAACAAGATATGATTTATATTGAAAATACAAAAGAAATAGCAACAAAAATATATAATCATA
>Ga0247611_10009909_pt1 | contig 11320 bp, 10 predicted proteins | sample 177DNAGHGhighgp2_FD_192422 | JGI IMG/M metagenome (GOLD analysis project Ga0247611, IMG submission 192422) | Sheep rumen microbial communities from Palmerston North, Manawatu-Wanganui, New Zealand - 1770 DNA GHGhigh gp2 | ecosystem: Host-associated > Mammals > Digestive system > Stomach > Rumen... | reverse complement strand
ACTTTTAACAATGACGGATTATCATACAGATCCTGTGCATATAAATTTTGTAAAATCATATCTACTTAGAAATCGTGCAGACTGGCTTTATGGCATGAATAGTACACGAATAATGACAGTCAAATGCTATGGAAATATGATGGCTATAGGTCGTGTTAAGGCACCAACCATAAAGCTTTGTTACGATAATTCAATGGCTATCGCCAATTTTGTTCCTGAAAACTATTTTGAGGTATTGGCAAATTACGGAACATTTAAGTCTACCTTAATAGGTGATGATGATAAGGTAATTAAATTCAAAACTGAAAATGATATACCTATTATTCCTTTAACCGGAATAGTAAAAGATTATAAAAAGAAGCAAGCAAAAAGCCATGCTCCAAACCTTTATGATTTATCAAGTATTCAGGTAGATGCAGGTAAGGAATTTGGCTATAGTCCTTCAGAAACTCTTGATTATGTACAGTCTTTATATGAAAAGAAGTACGTATCATACCCAAGAACTCAATGTAAATTCTGCTCTACAGAAAAAGCAAAAGAATTCCCTGTATTCTTATCAAATATGGATATCTTTGAGAACTTAGTTCCCTTTGCTCAAACTATTACAAATGATGATTTACAAAGAGTATTTACGGATAAAAAGGTTGTAAATGATACCGAAGTAAACAAAGAATCACATGATGCATTACTTCCTACAACACAAAGACCTGATTTATCTACGCTTTCTGAAGAAGAAATAAATATTCTTTTCCTCTTATATAAAAGAGTATTGGCAAATCTAATGCCTGAAGCAATAGATGATAAAGTAGAGGCTTTAATAGAACATGGAACATATAAGTTTAGGGCGAAAGGCATTACTGTAATAACTCAGTCCTGGAGAGCATTATATAAAACAACCAATGATTCGATACTTCCTGAGTTAAGTATTAATCAGCCAATACAAGCTCAGGCAATCGAAAATGAGAAGAAAACAACTACTCCTCCAAAAAGATTAACTCAAGCTACACTTCTTGCAGCAATGGAAAATATAGCAAGTATCCTTGAAGATGAAGATTTAAAGAAATCTTTAGCAGAAAGTAAAGGAATTGGAACTCCCGCAACAAGAGCAGCGATAATCGATGATATCATAAACAGAGGATATGTCGATGAAAAAAGAGGTGGCTTATACATAACCAATACGGGTATTTCCTATATAGAGAATTTATCCGGAAATGGCGCGGAATCCGGTTGTCAAATTATTTCTCCGGCATTTGCCGCGATGATTGATATGAAGATAAAATCAATCCAACGCGGAGAAAGCAGTTACGAAGAACAGTATTCCGATATAATAAATCATCTTTACTATATGTGCGATCAGATGATGAATATGCAAATAACTGTACCTTCAACAAGTGTCTTATGTGCAAGATGCAATAATTATATTTTCGAAGAAAGATTTAATTATCGATGTCCTTGTTGTAACTTTAAGATTCCTAAATCTCTTTGTAAAACCAAAATAGACGAGAAGATGCTTCAAAGTATGATGAAAGGTTCTCCTACAGATATTAAAGAATTTACAAAGAAAGACGGAACCAAATTCTCAGCAAGATTATTCTTTGACTGGAATAAAAACGAAGTAGGTTTTACATTCGGTTCAGGTATGTACTGCCCGTTTTGTGGTCAAGAGATTACCTCTAATAAAGCAGGATATTTTTGCAATCAAGAAAAAGGTGGTTGCGGATTTAAACTCTGGACTAATATGGGAAATAAAAAGATTGCCGAAAGCGATGTGAAAGAACTTTTCACAAAAGGAAAAACGCGAAAGATAAGTGGCTTCAAGAACAAAGAAGGCAAAGAGTTCTCTGCATATATATACCTCGCTCAAGATAAAAATGCTTACTTTGGATATAGCTAATTTATTTTTCCTTTTCTCTCATATTTAAGGCAAATACTTAATGAAAGGGGTATTAAATATGAGAAAAGACGGATTTCTAACAACCAAAGAAGTAATTAATAAAGTGGGTTTATTAAACTTTATTAAATCCAGAATAATAACACCAAAGCAAATCCTTGAAACCAAAAAGGAATATGGTTTCAAAGATGAGAGTCTTGGAGATATCATTTTTTTCACACGATATCATTCCTTAAAAGCAATAGAAGGATATGATTTTAGATAATCCATTTTTGTTTCTTCTCTCAAATAACCGATTCTAAAATGAGTCGGTTATTTTTTTTACGGATACATACATATTAAAGACAAACACGAAAATAAATAATTAGGAGGAAAAATATATGAATTTACAGATAACAAAAAGATCAGGCGAAAATGTAGATTTTAATATCTCTAAAATTTCCGATGCAATCAAAAAAGCATTTGATGCGTGTGAGAAGAATTATACCAATGATATTATCGATCTATTAAGCTTAAGAGTAACAGCAGACTTTCAAAAGGATATCCATGACGGAGTAATTGAACTTGAAAAAATCCAGGATTCCGTTGAGCGAGTTTTAGAGCAGGCAGGCTTTTCAGAAGTAGCCAAAGCTTACATCCTTTATCGTAAGCAGCGAGAAAAGATGCGAGAGGTTTCTAAAACAATATTAGACTATAAAAACCTTGTTGACTCTTACATTAAGGTATCCGATTGGAGAGTTAAGGAAAATTCAACTGTAACATATTCAGTTGGTGGTCTTATTCTTTCAAATTCAGGATCCGTTACAGCAAATTATTGGCTCTCGGAAATCTATGATGAAGAAATAGCAAATGCTCATAAGAACTGTGATATTCACATTCACGATTTATCAATGCTTACCGGATACTGTGCAGGATGGTCGCTTAAACAACTCATTAAAGAAGGACTTGGAGGCATTACAGGAAAGATTACTTCAAAACCGGCAGCGCATTTATCGGTTCTTTGTAATCAGATGGTTAACTTCCTTGGAATAATGCAAAACGAATGGGCCGGAGCGCAGGCTTTTTCATCATTTGACACATACCTTGCACCTTTTGTTAAAAAGGATAATTTAACCTATGATGAGGTTAAAAAGAGCATTGAATCTTTCATCTATGGCGTAAACACACCGTCAAGATGGGGAACTCAGGCACCTTTTACAAACATTACTCTTGATTGGACAGTTCCTGAAGATTTAAAGAACCTTCCTGCATTAGTAGGCGGTAAAGAAATGGACTTCACATACGGAGACTGTAAGAAAGAAATGGATATGGTAAATAAGGCATTTCTTGAGGTTATGATTGAAGGTGATGCAAATTCCAGAGGATTCCAGTATCCGATTCCCACATATTCAATTACTAAAGACTTTAACTGGGAAGAAACAGAGAATAACAAGTTGTTATTCGAAATGACAGCAAAGTACGGAACACCTTATTTCTCAAACTATGTTAATTCAGACATGTCACCTTCTGACGTAAGGTCTATGTGCTGTAGATTAAGACTTGATTTAAGAGAATTAAGAAAGAAATCAGGAGGATATTTCGGTTCAGGAGAATCAACCGGTTCTGTAGGAGTTGTTACAATCAATATGCCTCGTATCGCATATTTATCTTCAAACGAAGATGATTTCTTTAAGCGACTTGATAAAATAATGGATATTTCTGCTAGATCCTTATCCATTAAGAGAGAAGTAATTACAAAACTTCTCGATGAAGGCTTATATCCTTACACGAAGAAGTATTTAGGCTCATTTAATAATCATTTCTCAACTATCGGATTAGTTGGTATGAATGAGGCAGGACTTAACGCAAAATGGCTTAAAAAGGATATGACATCAAAAGAAGTTCAGAACTTTACTATTAAAGTCTTAACTCATATGAGAGATCGTTTGTCTGATTACCAGGAACAGTATGGAGATTTATACAATCTTGAAGCAACTCCGGCAGAATCAACCAATTACAGATTCGCAAAACACGATAAAGAGGAATTTCCCGATATCATTACAGCCGGAAAAGAAGGAGATACTCCTTACTATACCAATTCATCACATTTACCCGTAGATTATACTGAGGATATATTCGATGCATTGGATATTCAGGATAACCTTCAGACTCTTTATACTTCAGGAACCGTATTCCACGCATTCTTAGGTGAGAAATTACCTGATTGGAAAGCAGCTGCGAAGCTTGTTAAGACAATAAGCGATAATTACAAACTCCCTTATTACACCTTATCTCCGACATATTCAATTTGCTCAGAGCATGGATACCTTGCAGGCGAAGAAGAAATTTGTCCTATTTGCGGTAAAAAGACCGAGGTTTACAGTAGAATAACGGGTTATTACAGACCTGTTCAAAACTGGAACGACGGAAAGATGCAGGAGTTCAAGAACAGAAAAGAGTATGTTGTTAAAGAAAAGGAAGAAAACGAAGGCAAGATCCTTTTATTTACAACACCTACCTGTCCTAACTGTAAGACTGCAAAGGAAATGCTGGATAAAAAGGGCGTTAAGTATGAGGTAGTAAACGCATACGATAATGTCGATTTATGCAAGACTTATAACATCATGCAGGCACCTACAATCGTGACCTTTAAGAAAGGCGAACCTAAGACAATAACAAACGCATCTAATATTAAAGCCTATCTGGAAGCAATGTAAATTATAAACAAAAGACCATTCGCAAGGAGTGGTCTTTTTTTTGTCTAAAAATAGGCATTTTATGTCATATTTATTATGGATAATTTTTAAGGAGACTTTAATGCGACTATTTTTCCCGGACAATACTAAAGAAAACAAACCCAAAAAGATAAGGATTTCTCAAACAGAAGAAGTCTTAACAATATTAGAGTGGGCTAAGATTATTGTATATACCCATATTCCCGGCATGGACCTTATTATGATGCTTTACTGGATATTTTCAAAGAAAGCAACAATAACGCAAAAGAACTTCTCTAAAGCGCTTTTATTAGTACGTATCGGTGGCTTTATTGCCTTAGAAATATGCAGTTTTATATTATTAAAGATAGTAGGATACTATTAGAAAGAGAGATACAAAATGGGTAAATGTGCTTTTTGCTATAGCAACACTCATATGTTAAATTCTAAAAAAATAATGGATGGTACTATTTGCAATAGTTGTCTTAAAACTATTCCAAATTGTATATCCATAGATCGTTATGATTCCGATGAACTTCAGAAATTTCAAAAATATGAAAGCAACCCTCTGTTTGAAAAGTTCGAAGCAACAAGTAAATTAGGATGTTTACTTCTTGACGAAACAAACGGATTATTTGCCATAGAAAGCAAACAAAATATCTTTAAATTAACCGATCTAAAGAAATACAGTATTCATTGCAGTGAAAGTAAAATAGACAAAAATACTAATAAAGTATTTATTGATATAGAATTTACCTGCACTTTAAATCCGATAGATATAGATATTAGAAAAACAATAAAACCAAATATAAAATGCGAAATATTTCTTAAAGGCGATTCTTATTATCATAGGTATCCTGTAGAAGTATCATTATTTAACGATATGTTTACAGCAGCAATAAAAAATCAGATAAGAGATGTATTACCTTTACTTACAGCCTATCAGAATGTAACAAACCAGGCTAAACTAATTGCAGAGTCAATGTTAATGGTCGATGATAATTACACATTATCAGAATTAAAGACTCAAAGAAACAGATTACTAAATATTTATCATCCGGATAACGGAGGAGATGCTGTTTATTGTGAAAGAATAAACACATCATATAAATACCTTGTGGAACATTATCAACCGCCTAAACCCAGTAAAGAGACAGCATTAAATGAAACAATCCAAGTATAAATTCGTACCATTCATAATAGTTTTCATCCCACTCCTTGCAATAGTAGGGGTATTCTTACTTATACTTTTTTATATTTATTCTTTTAAATGGGCTTTAATACTAGGAGGAATCCTAGTATTACTGCCTATTATTTCTATTAAACCCGTTTACGAATTACAATTAAGATATAATGCCGAAAACAATTACGATGAATTTGGTCGTTCAAAAACAAAAGGCGATTATAAGAGATTATCCAAAGCTGAAAGAGATGAAATAGATCTTCAGAAAACAGCAGCGATGGAAATGCTTATTTCATCTACAGTAATTGATAAAATAACTCATGAAGGCTCAATAGATCCTCAAAAGGATATGGATTCATTGATAGGACTTTACCCTGTTAAGAACAAAATGAATGAATTAGTAGCCAGAATGCGTTTTGAAAACGAAAAAATGGCAGAAGAAAATAAAGGTAAAAAGAAAAAGGATTATATAAAGCCTAATTTATCAGGAAATCATCTTATATTCTTTGGACCTCCCGGAACCGGCAAGACAACAGTAGCAAGAATATGGGCGGGGTTTTTATACCAAAACGGATATATCCCCAAAAACAAATGTGTTGAAATAGACGGTAATTTCCTTATGGCAGGAGAAAGCACTGCCTTAAAGACCGAATATATTATTCAAAGAGCATATGATGGTGTATTATTTATAGACGAGGCTTATACACTTGCCACTTCAAATGCCGGAAGAGCAGCAATAGCTACAATTATTAAGCAGATGGAAGATCATAGAGACAGATTCGTTCTTATCCTGGCTGGATATACAAACGAAATGAAGGAACTTCTTGAGGCAAACCCCGGATTCACAAGCCGAATTAAAGAATATATGTCATTCCCTGATTACTCGATAGAAGAACTGGGAGATATATTCGTTAAAATGGCAAATGAAAACAATTTTGTTGTTGATCAAGGCGCAATCGATAATTTCAAATTAAGAATTCAAAAAGAGCAGAAATTAAACAGTTTCGGCAATGCAAGAACTGTTAGAAATGTTCTTGATGAATCAATATCAAAACACGCACAAAACTTTTATAATGGCGAATTAAGGGAACTCGATGCTCTGGGTAATAAAAAAGACAATCGATATCGTCTTATGCAAAAGGATGTCTCAACTCAGATCAAGTATATTTAGGTAAAAAAAATGTATTCAGTAACCCAAAGAACAAAAGAATATAAACAGCCTTATGGCGGATATCTTCCGGTAAAGAATTTCGAAGTTATAGATTTAGATTCCGATGAAGAAATACTTGATGGCGAAACTATATCACCTATAACCATAGGAACTGCGGTAGATTACCTCACACGATTTATGTTGGGAAGTAGTGTCGAAGATTCTTTTAAAATATCCTTGGAAGGCGCAAGAAGGCTTAATGAAGAAAGAAACGCAGATAAATACGCAAAAAGAATTAAAGGTTTAGATAATGATTCTGTAAAGGCAGCGTGTAAGCTTGTAGGATACGATTCAGTAGTTAGAGCTGGGAAAAATGTGTATAAAGATGTTAATCTAATTAATCCATCGGATATTGATATAAAAAACATCATTGTAATGGTTAATCGATCTTTAAGATTCTTTGAAGATTACGGTCCGATAACAAAAGACGGATTTACTTTTGAAGGTGGTTATACTAACACAATAAGTAGCGGTGATGGAGATTTCCTAACAAATGATACTTTGTGGGATTTTAAGGTATCCGTAAATAAGCCTACCAATAAACATACACTTCAAATCCTTGTTTATTACATAATGGGAACTCATTCCAAAAATGCAGAAGATTTTAAGAAGTTAAAATATCTGGCATTATTTAATCCAAGACTTAATAAAATCTACAGATACCCTATAGCAGATATATCTTCAGAAATAATAGAAGAAGTATCATGTGATGTAATAGGATACGGATCCAAAAAGAAAATGACAACCAACTCAATAGATAAGAAAGAGGCATATTTAACAGTTAAGGATATTGCCTCCCGATATGGCATAAGCGAAGCAAAAGTTAGAAAAGACTGTTTTGATTTAGGACTTCCTAAAACCAAACAGGGTAATAAATATGTTATCAAAGAAAAAGATTTAATTGAGTGGGAATTTATTCAAGTTTATATTCCTATCGGAAGAAACGGATATCAATTATTGCCCGGATATTTGGCAGCACTTAAGATTCTTGAAGCAGAACTAAGAATGGCTAAAGAAAATGGTGATAAAGAGAGAATAAAAGAAGTAAAAAGAAAAATATCCACATTAAAGGCTAAAGAGCCTAAACAAACGAATTATGCACCTATAGGAGTAGCCTTTGCAGTTATTTTCTTTATAATCGTATTAATAGTTATATATTTCCTGTTTATACATTAATATTAAGACAAATAAAAACGGAAGAGACAATAAAATACCTCTATAAAACAAACACTATGAACGCAAAAAGAATTAAGCAACTTCGCGAGAGCAAAAACTTAACCCAAACAGACCTTGCTAAGAAATTAAATATTTCTAGATCTGCAGTCAATTCATGGGAGATGGAAATATCAACCCCGACTGCACAAAACTTAGTTGAAATGTCTAAAATCTTTAATGTGTCTGTAGATTATCTGTTAGGACTTGATAAAAATAATGTAATTGACGTAACGGGCTTAGGCGATAAAGAGCTTAAGCTCGTTTATGAATTAATTGAGAGGCTCAAATAATAAATGATTATTCCAAAATTGCGGGATTTAAGAGAAGATGCCGATTTAACTCAAGCACAAATAGGTAAAATGCTTAGTATCTCTCAAAGAACATATTCTCATTATGAATCAGGTTCAAGAGAAATCCCTTTGGAATTGCTTATAAAATTGGCTAATTATTATAATGTTTCTCTTGATGAAATGGTAGGAAGAAAAAGAAAATAAGATGTTTGACAGAACTTTCTATTTTATTTAAGATAATTTTAGAATCATCCATAATTCTTTAGCCTTTCAATTCCTAATAAAAACACAAATATCCATTTTATTTCCACTTTCCTTGAAAGGCTAAAAAAAGAAGCTCACAAACGTGAACTTCTTTTTAATTTGTTATTCTTCGTTATTTTCACCTGTCTGATAGTTAATCTTAACTCCAGGCTGAACGTTAAAACAAAATACGCAGAACTGACAACCTTTGCCTTCATCTTCAACAGAATAGGATTCCATTAAGACTCCCTTACAAAGCAAATCATTTCCTTCATATAACGGTGTAACGCGATACATTACATGATTTGCGGGATTATCTTTTAGGTAGTAATAAACCGTCTCTTCAATAGCCCACATGCCTTCAATATTAAGATAATGCGTTCCTGTAAAGAGATTTCTTTCAAGTAAAGGAATGTTTTCTTCGATTGATCCGTCTATTCCGGTCAAACAGTACGCGATTAAATGACATCGATTATAAAGATATCCGTCATAAGTCTCGGTTGAGAGAAAATCATACTTGCCTTGTTTCCAACCGGAAGGATAAACCATACTTATATCGCCACGTTCTTTATCAGGGAATAAATCGGATCCGCAACAGCACATTGCATACCCACTTCTTCCTAAATCATCTAATGGCGAATAATATTCGTAACTTTCGTTTACGATCTCATCTTTAGTAAAGAAAGGCTTGTTTTCATTAATATAAACAAATGGCTCACCCAAATAATCGGGAATTTGAAAATCATTGGAGCGGGAACTGAGTTCCCACTTATCATCTATTAATTCTTCCTCTATAAGAGGTTTTTCTTCAATGACTTCCTGGGTAATAGGCTCATTTTCTTCCTTTATATCAAGACTTTCCTCAATTTTTACTTCAGGAACTGAATACTCATTTGTATTATCTTCTAAGACAGAGGCTTTGGAAACGCATCCTGTTAAAAGAAGTACAGATAAAAATAAAACAAATAGTTTTTTCTTCATTTCATCCTCCTTTATTATTTTTATTTCGAAGATAATATGTTTTTTTTCGTAAAAAATCAATTTCATTATAGATTAATCTTAAAAAAGGAGGAATGAATATGCGAAAGTCTTTTAAAGTAGTGCTAGATTGCGATGATGTACTTTATCAATGCAACGAAGCCTCCATAACCAAACTTAATAGCGAAGAAGGAACTAATTATACAATAAATGATATAACGGACTGGGGATTTCTTGGGAATGACCTCGACAAGAGATTATCTTTCTTTACAGATCCTGAATTTATGGAAAATCTCCCTATATATGAAAGCGCAAAAGAATTTGTCAAAAAGCTCTCAAAGAAAGCGGAAATCTTCATTATGACAAATGTTGCCCCTAATATAGCCGGAATCAGAATTAACAGTATAATTAAAAACTTCCCGGAAATTAACCCGGCAAACATTATTATTGGCGGAAGAAAAGACCTTTTAAAAGCAGATATTATGCTTGACGATAACATGATGAACTTAGAGAAGGCTTGTTGCTCTTTCCCTGTATTAATGAGAAGACCTTGGAATTATAACCAGACCGGAGTTTTATCAATAACAAATTATGACGAGTTTCTAAAGCTTGTAGATATTGTTAAAGATAATCAGAACAAAGACGAGAATTATTCGGCAGTAGTTTTAATTGGTCCATCAGGATCAAACAAAAACGAAATAGCTGATAAACTCGTTGAAAAGGGACTGGTACGGATAAAACCTTATTCCACAAAGGAAAACGGGAATTACACTACAGTTAAAAAAGAAGCCTTTTATGAGATGATGTCACAAAAGGATTTCTTTGAGACAAGTTCCTATGCGGGAAACTTGTTCGGAACAAAAAAGAAAGACATAGAAACAGTAATTAAGTCAGGGAAAAAGCCGGTTTTGGTTTTGGATATAAACGGAGCAATCGCCTTTAAGAACGAGTTTAATTCGTTAAATGTCTTTGTTAACGTAGGGAAAGATAAGTGCATAAAATCAATTTTAAGATCTGATTATTCGGAAGAAGAAAAGATACACAGAATCTTAAGTATCGATTCGGAGCTTAAAAACGAGGAATTATGCGACTTAACGATTACCGATGAAAGTCAAATAATTAAGATAATGGAGGAAATTGCAGCATGAGTGACAGCGATCAGCAGAGATTCGAACAATGGAAAGCCTCCATCGCATTATATAGAAAGAATGCAGAAGGATTAGGCTTTACTACAAAAGTAAGAGTAGATGAAGGGAAAATTAAGATTTCAAATAATGCTCCCGAGCAATACAAAGCACCGATTTTTGAATTGGCAAAATATATTGCCGATTGTCAATTTGCAATCGAAAATATAATAGATCCTTACTTTTACTCATTACCAGGCTTCGAAGAAGAATTAAATATGTTTTACCCGGAACTTTTGGAAGAAATCTTTAATAAAGGATTTGATGCATTTTTAATGAAACTTTGGAACTTAGAAAACGTTATAGGATTTAAGTATTCTATGAAAGATATTAAATCCAAAAACGGAGAATGGGTTCTGGAAGTAAGAATGAAGGAAGGCATTAAGGACTTCTACAGAAGAAACGGAAGATTCGAAGATGAAGAAGGTAAGAC
>Ga0247611_10009908_pt1 | contig 11320 bp, 11 predicted proteins | sample 177DNAGHGhighgp2_FD_192422 | JGI IMG/M metagenome (GOLD analysis project Ga0247611, IMG submission 192422) | Sheep rumen microbial communities from Palmerston North, Manawatu-Wanganui, New Zealand - 1770 DNA GHGhigh gp2 | ecosystem: Host-associated > Mammals > Digestive system > Stomach > Rumen... | reverse complement strand
TTATACCAATTTCAAAGGTACTGCAAAAATTAAATCGTCGTGCAATTTTTTACAGGTAGCGGCGGGATTTTCGGCAGGAACCGCTATAAAAAATCCGCCCTTGTACGGTACGATTTGCAAGCCGCAATTTTCCGCTTCACTTACAAAAACTCCTGCGCGAGTGTTTACCATTTCACGCAAAATTTTTTGTTCGGCGGCTAAAGAATCACTCAAATTTTTATCGCCGTTAATTTTCGTAAATAAAACCTGCGCGCCGTGATTAATGTTCGACCAAACGGCGCGGCTTGAATATTTATTCGTGTCGTTAAATTCTTCAATGACTTTTGCGCTTGAGGAAATCGCCGCCAACGCTCCGCAACGTTGCCCGTACAGCGTGTAACTTTTCGACATACTGAGCGCAATTAAAACTAAAAGATTTTCCGGCAAATTTTTAAATTTCTCAATGAAACTCCACGCATTTTTTTTATCGCCGGCAAAATCGATATATGCAATGTCAACAAGCAATGTAATTTTTTTGCCGCCCTTCGCGCAGGACTTCAGCACTTCCAAAACTTTTTCCCATTCGGCGTCGCTTAAAGAATAGCCGGTAGGATTGTGCGCGGGGGAATTTATTATTACAAGCAACGAATTTTGCGCAGATAAAATTTCTTCAACTCGCGCAGAAAAATTTTCAATGTTGAAAAATTTATAATCGTCGTCGAAAAGTTTAAAAGTCTCAAGCTTTTTTCCCGTTTCGTTGCATATAACGTTGTAAGTTCCCCAAAACCAATCTGAAGTCAAAACTTTGTCGCCGCGTTCGGCGTAGTTTGCAATAGCGTGATGAATTGCGCCCGTACCGCCTGAAGTTGCAACCGCGCCGAAATATCCTTCAAAATTTTTATCGCCCAAAATTTGACGCTTGATACCTTCGATAAAATCTGCACGCCCTGAAATCGGCGCGTAGGACATAAATTCTGACATTTGCATTTGTCTGAAAACTTTTTCAACCGTCGGCAAAACTGACAAATTGCCGTCTTCGTCAAGCACTGTACCAATAGTGGCGTTTGTAACTTTATCTGCGCCGAATTTTGAAATTGCCGCCTTGCAAGCCGCGTTTGCCTCAAAAATTGGATCAATTAATTTTCTGTTGACTGCGTGAGTTGCCGCCATATTTATTATCATTTAAAAATTTGCTCCCTTCAAGAATTTCAGCGGCAATTATAACATTTTGGTAAACTTTAGCAAAATTTTTCTCAAATGTATTCACGTATTCAATTTAGTTGTTAGTTGTTAGTTGTTAGTGAAATAAAAAAATCCCAACGACGTATCGAAGGGATTAATTTTATAGGCTAGAAAAATTTTTACCAATTCCAATCAGAGTCTTTCATTGTATACCCTACAACCCTCATTGCATGTTGGTACGCCTCTTCTCGCGTAATTTCTTTGCCGTCAATAAAATATTTGTTATGAGAAGTCAAATTTGGATACAGTTCTGCTTTTATACCGACTGACTCCCATGCTTTTTCAATTTTACCACTAAGCGTTGCACCTTCGTCGTCCTTCATAGAAAGAAAAATCTTTGTAGCATCGTAGCAGTCGCATAAGCCGTTTAAACTGTTAAGAAAGTAACTGTCATCAGCCGTTTCAAAGAAAGAACCGCCTGCTACGTTGTCAAGGTCTTCATCACTCAATTTGTTGAGTTCATCATTAATTTTCTTGAGTTTTTCTTCACGTGTTGTCATTAAAAAAATCCTTTCAAATGTTTTCAGTTTTTTATATGCAGGAAATAAAAAATTATGACAAGCTGAAAAAATTTTTTATTGGGGAAATTTTTGGGCGAAAGGATTAATATTCGGCGGTTCAAAATTCGGGCGAGTGTTATCATTCATACGCGCGGCATTTTGCATATCTGAATAAAAAAAAGTTGTATCGATGCCGCCAATAACTTTATCGAGTTGTTCTTCGGTAAGTTTTTTACTTTCCAAAATTTTTTTATCTTTCATCTTTAAAACTTCCTTGAAAATGTTTTCATTCGGTTATATGCAGAAAATTTGATTTTATGACAGCTTACAAAAAATTTATGGAACAACAGGCAACCAGCCGCCGTTGTATTTGTTCAGAATAATTTTCCACGCGGCGTCATTTGAAATTTCAACGCCGTTAAATTTGTAAATAAAATTTTCGCAGTTAAATTCAATTCCGAAAAGTGCAAATGCTTTTTTCAGCGCGTCAATATCACGGTTGCCCGCGCGTCCCTTTAAAACGCCCAAATCTTTAAATTTTCTAATGTCAGATTCAATCGGCAAAAAATTCATCGTGAATACTGTTTACTGCTTCGGTAAGTTGAGAACCTTTGATAAGGCAAGAAACGCTGATTTCTGAAGTGCTGATAATGTCAATGTTGACATCAGCTTTTGAAAGTGCGCCGAACATACGCGCAGCAATTCCCGGCTTGCCCAACATTCCCGCACCGACGATTGAAACTTTTGCAACGTCTTCTTCAATCAGAACGCCCATTGCATTAATTTTTTCTGCTACAACGTTAATAACTTTTTTAGCTTCCGCCAAATCGTCAAGCGCAATAGTGAAAACAATATCAGTAATATTTTTTTCGACGTTGCGGATACTTTGAACAATCATATCAACGTCAATGTTTGCATCTGCAAGCGCGGCAAAAATCGTATGTGCAACGCCGGGAATATTTTCAACGCCCAATACCGCAATTTTGGCAACTTTCTGATCGTGCGCAACGCCGCGAATTTCAAAATCTTTATCTTCCAAAGTGTAGTCCTCCCTGATAATCGTACCGGTTTTATTTGTGAAGGTTGAGCGAACGTGAATAGGGATATTGAAATATTGTCCCATTTCGACTGAACGCGGCTGCATAACTCCCGCGCCGAGTCTTGCCATTTCCAACATTTCAACATAAGTAATTTCTTTCATACGGCGGGCATTTTTTACAATACGAGGATCTGCACTGTAAACGCCGTCAACGTCAGTAAAAATTTCGCATTCGTCAGCTTTAAGCGCGCCTGCAAGTGCAACGGCTGAAGTATCACTGCCGCCGCGCCCCAATGTTACGGGGTTGCCGAATTTATCTGCGCCCTGAAATCCTGCAACAACTACAATATTTCCCTTGTCGAGCTCCTCAATGACGCGGCGCGGATTTATCCCCAAAATTCTGCCTTTCGTATGAACTGAATTTGTCCTCATTCCAATCATTGAACCTGTTAAAGAAATTGCAGGTTGTCCGAATTTCTGAAAAGCCATTGCCAAAAGTGCGATTGAAACTTGTTCGCCCGTCGTCAATAACATATCCATTTCGCGCAGATATTTTGCGCTGTAGGGTTGCGCGTCAATTCCTTCTGCCAATGTTATTAAATTGTCGGTTGAATCGCCCATTGCTGAAACTACCACTACTATTTTATCTTCAGGTTTTTTTTCGTTCAAAATTCGTTGTGCCACGTTCAAAATTTTTTCCGTCGTAGCAACTGAACTGCCGCCGAATTTTTTTACAACGAGAGCCAATTTTTTCCCCTCCTTGATTTTAACCGCGTCATTTTATCAAAAAATTTTTTTACAGTCAAAATTTTTGTAGTTTGATAGTGTAATAGTGTGATAGTTTGATAGTTTGATAGTAATTACTAAAACACTATTCCACTATCCCACTACTCCGATATTGCTAAGTTTGAATTAAAATATTGCGGATTGTGCGAAACTTCCTCACCTACCCAATCAGGAATTTTTACATATTCATCAAGTGAATTTATTTCAACTTCCGCCAAAATTAAGCCGGCGTGCCGCCCCTCAAAAATATCAACTTCCCAAATGTGCCCCGCGTAGTCAACCTTGTAGCGAATTTTTGTTAAGGTATTCGGCACGCAAAGTTTCAAAATTTCTTCCGCGTCTGCAAAAGGTATTTCGTATTCAAATTCTTGTCTTACAATTCCGATATTTGCGCTTTTAATCGTCAAAAAGCCGCGATTTTTTCTTGTACGAACACGAACAATTTTATTAGGCTCGGTTGACAGATAACCTTGAGAAATTCTTTCGCCGCCCGTAAATTTCAACTTTACTAATTTTTTTTTGTCCACTAAAAATTTTCTTTCAATTTCCAACGCCATTTTATTGCCGTTACAGATAACTTATAAAAAGTTGTAAACTTTTATGTCTCTTTCCTAATTCATAGCGTCCGCTTTCATCGAAGTTATTAACTTTTTTTCGACGCTCCAAAGGCTTAAAATCCCCGCACAGGTTTTCTTGATTCATAAGAAAGACAACATAAAATTTTTCCGTAACGGTCTTCACCTCCTTATAAATTTTATTTGCTTTTTGAAGTTTACTTAACTGTTAATAAGCCTCCCAAAAATTTATAAATCTGCGCGAAAAATTTTTTCGTTGATAAAATTATAAAATGCTGTTAAAATTACGGCAACATTTTTTGAAAAGAGGTATTTTGCGTGGCATATGAAGCACTTTACAGGCGTGCGCGTCCCCAAACTTTTTCACAACTCGCAGGACAAGGACATATAGTAAATGCACTAACTCGCGCAGTGTCCGGTAACAGACTTTCTCACGCTTATTTATTGGTAGGCACGCGCGGCACCGGCAAAACTTCCACTGCAAGACTTTTGGCAAAGGCTATGAACTGCGAAAAAGTTTTAAACGCTCAAAAAACGGGCGAAACTTTAAAACCTGCCGAAATTCCCTGCAATAAATGCGCGTCGTGTTTGTCAATAAATTCTTCGCCTGATAACGTGGAATTTGACGCGGCGTCCAATCGTTCAGTTGAAGATGTAACGCGCCTTTTATCGACGGCGTATCTTGCACCTTTACAATCTCACGTTAAAACTTTCATAATTGACGAAGTGCATATGTTGTCAAATGAGGCGATTAATTCAATTTTAAAATTAATCGAAGAACCGCCGCCGAATGTAGCATTCTTTTTGGCAACAACCGAATTAAATAAAGTGCCTATGACAATTCGTTCACGCTGTCAAGTTTTAAATTTTCGATTGATACCGCAGGAAATTATTACACAATATTTATTAAAAATTGTCGAACATTCAAACGCAAAAATTGAAAATGACGCGGCTAAAAGAATTGCGCGGCTTGCTGAAGGTTCAATGCGCGACGCAGTAACTTACCTTGATCAGTGTTTGTCAATGGCGGGCGAAAAAATCACGCTTGAAAACGTCAACGAAATTTTGGGATTAGTTTCTGAATCTGATTTGGACGAAATTATTTCCGCCGTAAAATCTCAAAGCCGCGCCAATGTTGAAAACGCTATTCAACACACTTTCAGCTCCGGTTTATCGTCTGTTGTAATTGCCGAATCTTTAATTTCACGCCTTAGGGACTTAGAGTTTGAAATTCTGGACAAGTACAATAATTCACAATTTCAAAATTACGATAATTTTATTGATGCAATTCGCAAGGCAACTTTTGAAATGCAAAATTCCGGCATTCCCGATATAATTTTAGAAATGACGCTTATGAAACTTGCAACGCCGCAAATTGTTTCAGCCGCGCCTACTGTTGTACAGCCTGCACAAAATATTCAGCCCGCACAAAATATTCAATCTGCACAAAATATTCAGCCTGCGCAAAATGTACAGCCTGCACAAAATGTACAGCCTGCACAAAATATTCAGCTTGCACAAAATGTTCAGCCTGCGCAAAATATTCAGCCTGCGCAAAATGTACAGCCTGCACAAAATATTCAGCCTGCGCAAGATATTCAATCTACGCAAAATATTCAATCTGCGCAAAATATTCAGCCTGCGCAAAATGTTCAGCCCGCGTCGGAACTTTCTAAGTCTTCACCTAAAAAAAAGACTTCCGCGCCTAAAGAATCCGTTGAGGATAAAGATTCTGAATCACCAAAAAAAAATTATACGACTTTAGCACTATTTTAAAAATGCTGCCGAAATCTTTATATTACCTTGTGAACGAATCGAAATTTGAAGATTTTTCGGCTAATATTTTAACCTTGAAAATTTCAAAAAAATATTCCAACGCTTTTACCGAAGATTTAAAGGCGCAATTTGCAGAATTGCTCGCGCAGAATTTGGGACGCAAAATTAGAATTGAAGTGATTTCCGACGAAAACGCCCCCGCCGTTAAAGTTGCAAAAGATAAAATTTCCAATCGTCAATTTTTGGAAGATATTTTAAATATCAATAAAAACGGCGAAGAATTTTCCGGCGCGGAAGATTTTGACATTGAAATTTCGGATGATGAAATTTCTGATTCTGAAGAAGAAGCGGATTTTCTCAAGTACACCTTAAAAATTTTTGAAACTACGAATTTTGAAAAAATAGAAGATGAGGAGTAATTTAAAATGGCACAAACACCCGGTTTTAATCTCGGCGAAATTATGAAACAGGCGCAAGCATTGCAGCAAAGTTTTGAGGCTAACAAACAAAAACTTAAACAAGAAACTGCAACTGCGTCCGTCGGCGGCGGTATGGTTACTGCAACCGTTGACGGCGAAAAGCAACTCAAAGAAATTAAAATTTCGCCCGAACTTTTAACTGAAGATGTCAGCACGATTGAAGATTTAGTCGTAAGCGCAGTCAACGCCGCCAACGTCGAAATTGAGAAAAAAATTAATTCAAATATGGCTGCCTTCGCAGGTAATGCACTTAGCGGCTTAGGCGGCGCGGGACTCGGCGATATGGCTAATATGCTCGGCGATTTGCTCGGCGGTCCCAAAAAATAATTGGCAGTTTTACCGCCGAAAAAAATTTTTCAAAAAAATTTTAAAAAAAATTTAAGTTCCCAAAAAAATTACTCGATAATATTTTCAAAGCCGATAAATAAAACGGCAAAACAAAAAAATAAACATAAAAATAAAAAATAAAGTTGAAACAAAAGATTTCAACTACAATATGGCAGAGTTCGTAAATCGCACTTATGTTGTCGATGACGACCGGTCCATTTTAAATTCTTCTGTGGTAGTATCCAAAACAAAAAGTTAATAACGTGGTAATTCGGCGCGGTCGCGTACGCGTGGCGGCTCGGATTAATTTTGGCGACGGCTAAAGTTTGCCGATAACCACTTATTATGCGAAGGAAGGATTCCTTCAGTATGGATACATTATCTAGATAGATAGCCAAGGAGGAAATTAAAATGGCAATGGTAGTCAAAAACAATATGAGTGCGATTTCTACTTTGAATACACTCAACAAAAATCAGAGTGCTCTCAAAAGCAGTTTGGAAAAAGTTTCCAGCGGTATGAAAATTAACTCCGCGCAGGATGACGCGTCCGGTTACGCTATTTCCGAACGTATGCGCGCTATGATTCGTTCACTTGATCAGGCTAACGAAAACACCCAAAACGGTAACAGCTTAATGAAAGTCGCTGAAGGCGCAGTTGGCAATACTGTTGAAATTCTCGACACCCTTAAGAAAAAAGCTATTCAAGCGGCTACCGATACTAATACCGACGACGACCGCAAAATTATTCAAAAAGAAATTGACCAACTTATTGACCAAATCGACGAAAACGCCCTTATTACTTATAACGGCAAATATTTACTCGACGGTTCCAGAACTCAAGCCGGCACTGCAACCTATACTGCTATGACTAACCAAAAACTTGCAGGCGGTACAACCGGTGCAACTAAAATTGTAGACCTTGCTAACAGAAAAGGTGAATCCCTTCAAATTATCGATACTGACCAAGTTCAAGCTTCTTTCGTTCGTAACGGTAAAACTTATACCACAACTTATGATGTCAGCGATACCACTCTTGAAGATATTTTCACTGCACTTAATGATAGAGCTGTAGCTCAAGGCAGTAAAAAAGCATTTGGTGTTGCCAACCTTTCCAGTGAAACAATGACATATACCGAGGCACAGTCTAAAATTGCTACTGACGCCGGAACAAGTACGGATTTAGTAGGAATTTTGAGAGATTTGAGTACAGATGAAGCCCATGAATATATGGCGGCGGCGGCGGCTATTGACAATGAAGGTCAACTTGGCGCAAGCAGTGATACTTACGCTTATCAAGATGTAAAAAGTGCTAAAACCGACTTGGATAAAGCTCTTGAAAAATATTTTAATAGTATTACTCTTGAAACCGGAAGTTCTCAGGTTGCAAAAGCCAATGCTACATTGACATTAAAAATTTATGATGCAAATGGTACCGCTACGGATAAAACATATAATTTTGAAGGTACGGCTTCTGGTGCCACTAAGCTTAATGCATTGACTTCAAACGAGTACACTACAATGATGGCGGATATTAAAACATCTGTTGCTAATTTGGTTGGTGCCGGGACTTCAAGCTCAGGCAATGGCAGCGACGCCTATTCTTTAGTAAGTTCCAATGGTCTTGTAAACGCAATAAAAAATGCACTGAATGTTACTTCCGCAACAGTGGCAGCTACTGCGACCGTTCTTGACAGTGGGACAGGAACATCAGCTGATGTAAAGTTGAAATTTGGTTCCATAGATATGGCTAGTGGTTCTGTAGTGGCAAATTCAACTACTGCAGCTACTCTTTCAACTGTAAATATGACACCGAATACGGCAGATTACGCTATGGCAAATGGCGATTCAACAGATAGCGCGACCAGCTTATGGAAGGCTGGTAATAGTAACGTTACCGCTGACCTTAATGATGATATTACTCGCTATGCTACAGGTTTTGCATTGAACAAGTTATCCGGTTTAGTTTATTCCGGCAATGAAATTGGTTTAGATCCTTCAAAACATACAGTGAAGACCGCAGACAATACAGTCGGGCTAACTATCACTGCTCGAGATAGCGGAATTGATAATCAAATTAGCGGGTTGACTATCAAGATTTTAGATGCTCAAGGACAGAGTAGAACGGCAATTAATGAAGTCCTTGACGCCTTCGGTACAACAATTTTTGCCTCCAGTAAATCTGATGACCTTACACTGAAAATTCACACCGGCGCAGAAGCAGGACAAGCACTTTCAGTCGGCTTAAGTGATATGCGCGCCTCGGCTCTCGGATTGAAGGGCAACGACAGCGAAAAAGTCAGTGTCGCAACTCAAGATAAAGCCAACGCTGCAATTTCAGTCTTCAACAACGCACTTAAAAAAGCACTTGATATTCAAACAACAATCGGCGCAATTGAAGCTCGTTTGAACTACACCTCCAGCAACTTGACTACTGCAACTGAAAATATCACGGCGTCCGAATCAACTATTCGTGATGCTGATATGGCTAAAGAAATGACCGAGTACACGAAGAATAACGTACTTTTGCAGGCGGCTCAATCAATGCTTGCTCAAGCTAACCAAAATTCAAGTGCGGTTCTTTCCTTACTTCAATAATCAGTTCCTCAACAGAGGATTTTAAACAATTAAAAAATAACGCCGCGTAAGACGGCAGAACGAAACCTCTTAGTTTCAACTTCATGGTAGTGAAAAATTTTTATAACGGTCGGGGGGCAAGGGCTCCCCTTCCCAGCACTTATTCTTAAAACTTGATTCATAACTTTTGAAAACAGCATATATAATTCGTTTCTTTGAAACGTGTTATGTTGTTTTAAATATATTTTTTATGTTAATACTACCACAGAACCCCTTTCCTTTGGAAAGCGGGGTAGTTCTTTCTAAAATCCCGATTCACATCGTTAATATAAATTAATTCGTTGATACCGCGTCTTGCTGACGAGTTAAGCCGCGTTATCATAAAATGTTGTTCTTATTACCATTATGACAAGTTTCCTCTCTCGGTTTTTGAGAGGATTATTTTTTTTGCCTGAAACGTTTAGTAAGATTTTTTTTATTTATAAATTTTCTTTTCTTTCTGCGCGAGAAAGAAAGAAGGAGCAATGCTCTTACTCATCGCCTTTGCACACTTCACGCTCACTGTGCGTCTTCATTCTTTTATATTTTAAATTGACAGCGTCGCAGGAAAAAGTTATAATTGGCGGCGTTGAAAAACACACGGGGCGGAGCGTCAACCTGTGGCGTAAGCTGAAACGGCGCGTAAATGCCCTGCGAATGTTGAACAGGAGGAAATTTTAAATGGCAGTTATTTCAATGAAACAGCTCCTTGAAGCGGGCGTTCACTTCGGACACCAAACGCGCCGCTGGAATCCCAAAATGGCTAAGTACATTTTCACGGAGCGCAACGGTATTTACATTATCGATTTGCAAAAAACAGTTAAGAAAATCGATGAAGCGTATATGTTTATTCGCAGCGTAGCAGAGGAAGGCAAGACTGTTCTTTTTGTCGGTACGAAAAAACAGGCGCAGGAAGCAGTTAAAGAAGAAGCTATTCGCGCAGGACAATATTTCGTCAATGAACGTTGGCTCGGCGGTATGCTTACCAACTTTCAAACGATTCAAAAACGTATTCGCCGCCTTAAGGAACTTGAAACAATGCAGGCGGACGGAACTTTTGACGTTCTCACAAAAAAAGAAGTTATGCAACTTAAACACGAAATGGCGCGCCTTGAAAAATATCTCGGCGGTATTAAGGAAATGAATAAAATTCCCGGCGCACTTTTCGTAGTTGACCCGCGCAAAGAAAGAATTGCAGTTGCAGAGGCGCGCAAATTGAACATTCCGATTGTTGCGATTGTCGATACAAACTGCGACCCGGACGAAATTGATTATGTAATTCCCGGCAATGATGATGCAATTCGTGCGGTAAAACTTTTAACTGCGCGTATGGCGGACGCTATCATTGAAGGAAATCAGGGCGAAGGCGGCGCGGTTGATTCAACTGCAAGCGAAGACTACGCCGACGAAGATTATCAGCCCGAAAATTACGATAAAGACGAAGAACAAGAATAATTTGGAGGTTTAATATAAATGGCTAATATTAGTGCAGCAATGGTTAGAGATCTGCGCGAAAAAACCGGCGCGGGTATGATGGACTGCAAAAAAGCGTTAAGCGAAACTAACGGCGATATGCAAAAGGCTATAGATTATCTGCGCGAAAAAGGTATTGCTAAAGCTGCCAAAAAATCAGGCAGAATTGCGGCTGAAGGTGCTTGCGCGGCGTTCGTTACTGCGGACGGCAAAATTGGCGCACTTACCGAAATTAACTGCGAAACTGACTTCACAGCCAACAATTCAGATTTCCGCGCGTTGGTTAATAAAATTACCGAACACGTCGCAAAAACTAACCCCGCTGATTTAGATGCTTTGAATGCAAGCGTTATCGAAGGCAAAAAAACTGTTGCTGACCTTGTAACTGAAGCTACTGCAACTATTGGCGAAAAAATTTCCGTGCGCCGTTTCGTTCGCTACGAAGGCAAAAAAATTATCAGCTATATTCATATGGGCGGAAAAATCGGCGTCCTCGTCGAACTTGACGGCGGCTCTGACGAACTCGGCAAA
>Ga0247611_10009907_pt1 | contig 11321 bp, 8 predicted proteins | sample 177DNAGHGhighgp2_FD_192422 | JGI IMG/M metagenome (GOLD analysis project Ga0247611, IMG submission 192422) | Sheep rumen microbial communities from Palmerston North, Manawatu-Wanganui, New Zealand - 1770 DNA GHGhigh gp2 | ecosystem: Host-associated > Mammals > Digestive system > Stomach > Rumen ... | reverse complement strand
CGGTATCGATCGTATTGCCATGCTCAAGTACGGCATCAACAACATCAAGCTCCTGTTTGAGTCTGATCTCCGCGTACTTGAACAGATCGATGACTAAGGATAAAGGAGGCAAATACTATGTTAGTACCATTAAGTTGGCTTAAAGATTATGTTGATATTGACGTTACTCCGGACGTGCTCGAAGAAAAGCTCTTCAGCTGCGGATTCGAAGTAGAGGAAAAATACGAAGTAGGCAAGGACATCAGCAAGGTCGTTGTCGGAGAAGTTAAGACATGCGAGGCAATCGAGGGTACACACCTTCACCTCTGCACTGTAGATGCAGGCGAGAACGGCATCCTTCAGATCTGCTGCGGCGCCGATAACGTTGCTGCAGGCGGCAAGTATCCTTTGGCACTCATCGGTGCGCAGGTTTATGCAACCGCAAAAGATCACGTAACTGTTGAAGGCCTCATGACCATCGGTCAGGGCAAGCTCAGAGGCTACGATTCATACGGCATGCTCTGCTCCGGCGTTGAACTCGGCGTATCCGAGGACATGTTCCCCGGTGCTGGATACAACGGACTTCTCGTTCTTCCCGCTGACTCCGTTCCGGGAGCAGACGTTAAGCCCATTCTTGGTCTGGACGATTATATCTTCGATGTTTCCATTACGGCTAACAGACCTGACTGCCAGTCGATCTTCGGTATCGCACGTGAGGTTGCCGCAGTCCTGGGCAAGCCCGTTAAGGAGCCCGCTCTTGATTACACCGAGAGCGATGTTGCCATCGATTTCAACATCCGCGTATCGGCACCCGATCTTTGCCCGAGATATATCGGACACTATGTATCTGACGTAAAGATCACGGAGTCTCCCTCTTGGATGAAGCGCCGTCTGGCTCTTGTAGGCTGTTCTGCGATCTCCAACGTTGTTGATATCACCAACTATGTCCTTTACGAGCTCGGCCAGCCGATGCACGCTTTCGATTATTCTTATCTCGAAGGCGGAGAGATCCATGTGCGCCGCGCCGAAAACGGAGAGAAGATCGTAACATTGGATGAGAAGGAATTCGCTCTTACATCAGATAACCTCGTCATCTGCGACGGCGTTAAGCCCGTTGCGCTTGCAGGCATCATGGGCGGCCTTAATTCCGAGATCCTGGATTCGACTTCCGCAGTCATGTTCGAAGCTGCAAAGTTCGCTCACGACAATATCCGTAAGAGCTCAAAGGCTCTGGGCCAGGTATCCGATTCCTCAATGAGATTCTCCAAGGGAGTTGACGAGTACACGACGGTCATGGCAATGAAGCGTGCTCTGCACCTCATCGAGGAGCTCGGCTGCGGAAAGGTATCCAAGACTTCTTTCGATGTTAATACAGGCAATTCCATTGAGCCCAGAAAGCTTACCGTAAGCGTTAAGCAGGTTAACGGCGTACTCGGAATCACGGTTCCTGATGAGGACATCGTCCGCATCCTGACAGGTCTTAACTTCGCGCCAGAACTAAACGGTGATGAACTTACGATCTACATCCCGGGTTACCGTGTCGACATGGAATCCTATCAGGATGTTGCTGAGGAAGTCATCCGTATGTACGGCTACGATCACATCACGCCTACATTCATCCCGACGGCAAAGGTCACATCAGGCGGATATAATCTCAAGCAGCGTTCAGAGCTCAAGATCAAGAACGCGCTCTGCGCGGCAGGCGCTTCCGAAGGTGTTCATTATTCATTCTTCTCACCCTCGGACTTCGATCTTTTGAGACTCCCTGAAGATGCTCCCGAGAGAACTGCCATCAAGATCCTTAACCCGATCAACATCGATCTTTCTCTGATGCGTACGACATTAGCGCCCCAGATGATCAAGGCGATGGCCAGAAACCAGAAGAATTCCATTCTGTCCGGCCGTATCTACGAGATGGGCAACAAGTTCCTTCCGAAGGCCCTGCCTCTCACGGAATATCCTGACGAGCGCGAGACCATCTGCATCGGTGTCTTCGGCGACGATGAGGACTTCTACTCGTTGAAGGGGCTGGTTGACGTTATCGCTTCCGCATTGGACGTCACTTTCGATTATGAGAAGGATTTGAAAACATTCCTCCACCCGGGCAGAACCGCAAAGGTCATCTGCGACGGTGAGGAGGTAGGCTATCTCGGACAGGTACTTTATGAGATCTGCGACGAGCTCGACATGAGAGTTCCCGCATACGTCGCAGAGGTCGACCTCCGTGCTTTGAGCAAGTATTACGGAAAGGAAAGAAAGTTCATTCCGCTTCCGAAGTTCCTTGAAGAAAAGCGTGATTTCTGCTTCGTAATGGACAAAGATATCACATGCGCTGCAGTCGAAAAGGAAATCGTGGCTTCCTGCGAGTACATTACGAAGATCGAGCTCTTCGATATCTATGAGGGTGCGCAGCTCGGCGAAAACAAGAAGAGCCTTGCTTTCAGCGTTGTATTCACACCCGGTGATGAGGAGTTCAAGCCTGAGGTCATCGACGGCTTCGTCAAGACCATCCTCGATAACCTCAACGCCAAATTCGGAATCACTCTGCGTGCCTGATAAGCAAACCGTTATAATCAAACCGTTATAATAAGGTAATAGGGCGCCCGCTGTAAGAAAAAAAGCCCTGAAACATTATAAAATCAATGCTTTGAAGCACTTAAGCCGTCCGGTCCGCCGGGCGGCTTTCTTTGTCGGTTTTGTCGGATTTTGTCGTTCTTTGTAAGGAATATCAAATGACTTGAGCCTGTATGATTTTAGTAAAAAAGGAGGCTTATCATGTCTACACTGGAATCTGCAGTCTGCATGTCACTTATCCTCGTTATGCTTGCTTTCATGATCACAGGTCCCGAGGCTGTAGCGCTCGATTCTTTCGACTGCGCCAAAGACGGGGGCAACGAGCTCTTTTATATGGAGCGGGACAGGGAGATCTTTTATCAGAACAATGTAAGCGGTGCGGTCTGTTACGATACTTCGCCCGAAAGGCTCTGCACGTTCCTTACGGGGATATCGGATAACTTCAGGCTCATCTACGGATCCGTTTTCGATCTTTCACAGGAGGCCGGCAATGAAGAGGGTTGATAAGCTTTTACGTAACAGAAAGGGCGCATCTTCGCTCTTCCTCGCGGTAATAATGGCGGCGCTGATACTCGTTGAGTGCACGTTTGTGGCTTTTGTTTGGAATCTTGATTATGCATTGAGTGTCAATACCGCACTCAAGACACAGATCGAAACGATCCTGGCCGATTACAACAGGCAGCTCTTTGATGTATACGGCATATATGCCTTCACCCTTGATGACGTTGACGATGAGTGCTTTTACAAAGCGCTCGAGATAAACGGACTTGCGCCTGAGTCCGAACTCGGCGCGGCAGGATTGTCGGAGCTTACCGCAGATGATCTGAAGAAGGTCATCTCGTCTTATTACAACTACAGAGGTCCGGGAATAGCTTTGAAGGGGCTCATCGAAGGATATTCGGCGATGATCCTTGAACTCGATGAACAGGGTATATTCAAGAATGTAGGACAGTTCATGCAAAGTCCCGCGGCTGATTATGTGTCGAAGATGATAAAAGGAGCGGATTCCGCGGAGGAATGGGTGAAAAAGGCGGGAGATACCCTCAACATAGAGGAACTCGTCGAACAGATCGCCGACATCGATTCGATCCGTAAGGATTACAGGGACGCGACCAGAGACTTGGAGCTCGATATAGACATCGACGTAGCCGATTGGGACGGCTTTCTGGAGAGCATAGCTTCACTTGAATCAACTCTTGATCTCTTTTCAGATTCCACGCCTGATGCAATGAGAAAGTTCCAGACAGCGCATTACTGCGCATATAATTTCGACTGCTGGTACAGGCCTGACGGCGACGGCTCCATTAACGGCACGGACTTTGACAGCATACACGGATCTCACGAAGCCGACTGTGAATACATCATCACAGGACTGGACAGGTATCAGTCCGTGATAAAACTTGGCTTCATCGTAAAAGACATCCTCATCGCCGCAAACATGCTCAAGGATTATGCCGATGAGAAATTCAGGAACACCATGGAGGTCTTGGGTGAAATGATATCCGCGATAATACTCGCGGTAAGCGAGGGAACCGTAAAGATCGACCCCAAGATAATCGCCTTCGGGCTTACTTTCTACTGTGCTGTCGTTCAGTCCATAAAGGATTACTGGTACGTGATCCACGGGGACAGGGCAGTCATATTCGAATACGACGGCACGAAAATGGTGACTTTCAGCTACCGTGAATTCCTGTACCTTTTCTGTCTTTGCACACCTGAAGAGGACCTTCTGGAAAGAAGCCTGGAGATCCTTACAAGGGATTACGGAACCCTCTGTACGGGAATAAGCCTTGAAGCGGATTTCAGGGGAAGCGTCTATTCTTCGGAACGGTCCTATCAGCTTTATGAATAAAGAAAGGAGGCAGGATCATGAGATTTAAAACAGATAAGAAAGGCAGCGTGAGCATCGAAGCTGCTATCGCCTTTACGATAACACTCGTATTTCTGGCATCGGTCATCAGTGCCATCGATCTGTACAGGACGGATATCCTCATGAGAAGGGCATGTGAGCAAACATGTGAAAAGATGTCCTTGCTCTATCCTGTTTCGGTACCGGCATCAGATCTCATGTCAGCGGCCATAAACGCGTTTCCTGATACAGGAACAGGCGGAGCAAAAGGCGCTGATGTTGTATCTAAAGCTGTATCTGTTGCGACAGGTTTTGACGATGCTACGGGTCATACGATAACGGAACTCATTCTTCAGGGTGTTTTCGCGCATACCATGGAAGAGCAGATCCGGGAGGCTTTCATCGAGAGGAACGGCGGTTCGGAGTTCTTCGCTCCTGAGGACATAGACGTCTTTTTCGAGATAAATGATGAACATCACATCATAGAAGTCACCACCGAATATTCCGTGGTGACTCTGGCGGGCGTCAAGACCAGGAGCATCTATTCGGTAATACCACTGTACGGAGATCCCGTACTGATGCTGCAGGGTGAGGCGGCACAGGAAAAGCAGGATGAGGAGAAGGAAAACATCTGGTCGATGAGCAATTTCGACAGGGGAGACAGGTTCAGGGAGATCTTCGGAGCGAATCTTCCGAAAACATTTCCGGTAATAGATGCCGTAAACGGCGGCGAGATAACCGCCATAAGGAGCATAGACCTGACGTCGCCCTACTATCAGGATATCTCCCACATTCAGAAGAAGATCAAAGAGGACATAACCTCGTTAAGCTGTTTTGAACCGCAGTCGGCGGTGATAAACGGTAAGACATATTCGGTCGATCAGGTTGATTCCAGACATCTTACGGTTATAATACCTGAGAACTCCGGCGGGATCGGCAGGGAAGCGGTCGAAGAGATGAAGGGATATGCCCTGATCCACGGCGTTATCCTCGATATAGCCGAATATGATGTTTCCGAGAAGTATTCAGAGGGATAGGTACCTTAAAATCGCCTTTATTGTATTAAAATAAATAATGCGTTATTATGTATGGGTATGTTTGGAGGTAAGAGAAGTTGAAACATAATAACAGCGTTAGGCGTCCGAGTCTGGCAAACTCTAAGATCAATACAGACAAGTCTTCGTCTCTCTCGATCGGTGATTCGCTGAGAAAGGCAAAGACCAATCTTATTTTCTCCAGATTGCTCCTGGGCATCCTTGTTGTTCTTGCCATTACCGTGATCTTTGTTGCGATCTACATGGGATACGCCACACCGATCTGGAATTACCTGACCGATGCGGTTACATGATATCAAGTAAAAGGTGACAAGATGGACGGCATTAAGGACACTCATTTTACGGATAGTGAACTGGAAGAGTTAACGGATCTTTACAATGCGATGCTGACTATGAGGGACAGCAGCGAGATGCATAAGTTCTTTGTGGATCTCTGTTCCATAAACGAACTGCACTCATTCCTTCACCGTTGGCAGATCGTCAGAAGGATCGAACAGGGCAAGAGCTATGAGGAGATAATCAAGGAGATATCGCCTGCGGAAACTTCGGAGGAAGGCAAGACCGACCCCGGTAAGAGGTCTACAGGGAGAGCCCGCGGGAAGGCAAGATCTTCCACAAAGGTCAGTTCCACTACTATCTCCAGGGTCAAGAACTGTTATGTTAACCCCGACGGCGGATACAGGACTGCACTGAACAGACTTAAGGAAGCTTCCGAGAAAAATAAAGAAGAGGAATAAAAGGTACAAAATGGGATTATTTGAAAATCTTTTCGGCACACACAGCGATCACGAACTCAAGAGGATCAAACCCTTGGTTGACAAGGTTTTGTCCTACGAGGAGGAATACTCTAAACTTAAGGATGAAGAACTTCAGGCAAAGACAGAGGAATTCAAAAAGAGATATGCGGACGGCGAATCTCTCGATTCACTGCTCCCGGAGGCATTTGCCACAGTAAGAGAAGCTTCAACGCGTGTACTCGGCATGAAGCACTACAAAGTTCAGATCATCGGCGGCATCATACTCCACCAGGGAAGAATCGCCGAGATGAAGACGGGTGAAGGTAAAACGCTCGTTGCGACACTTCCTGTATATCTCAACGCCCTCACAGGCAAAGGCGTTCACGTAGTAACGGTAAACGACTACCTCGCAAAGCGTGACTCCGAGTGGATGGGAAAGGTTTATAAATTCTTGGGACTCTCTGTCGGTCTCATCATCCACGACATCCCGCTCAAGGACCGTAAGTTCATGTATGCGTGCGATATCGTTTACGGAACCAACAATGAGTTCGGTTTTGACTATCTCCGTGACAACATGGTCGTAAGCAAGGACCAGATTGCCCAGAGAGAACTCAACTACGCCATCGTCGACGAGGTCGACTCGATCCTCATCGATGAAGCGAGAACCCCTCTTATCATTTCGGGCAGAGGCACGGAATCTTCAGATCTTTACAAGAGAGCTGATACATTTGTTAAGGGCCTGAAGCAGTACGTAGTAGTCGAGACAGACGACAAGGTCGACATGGACGAGCTCGTAGGCGACGCAGATTACGTTACGGACGAGAAAGCTAAGACATCAGTCCTTACCGCAAACGGTATCGCTAAGGCCGAGAAATTCTTCAATATCGAGAACCTCTCAGATCCTGATAACTTCGACCTTCAGCACTATATCAATAACGCCCTGAAGGCAAACGGTAACTTCAAGAGAGACCAGCAGTACATCGTTCAGGACGGACAGGTCGTAATCGTAGACGACTTCACCGGAAGACTTATGCCGGGCAGACGTTTCAGCGACGGTGTGCATCAGGCTATCGAAGCAAAAGAGAACGTTAAGGTCGCAAATGAGAACAAGACGCTCGCGACCATCACATTCCAGAATTTCTTCCGTATGTATACGAAGATCTCCGGCATGACCGGTACGGCTTATACGGAGGAAGCAGAGTTCAGACAGATCTATAACCTCGACGTTATCCAGATCCCTACGAACAACGCGATTCAGAGAATCGACGAATACGACGCAGTATTCAAGACAGAGAACGGAAAGTATGCTGCCATCCTCAAGACAGTTAAGGAAGCAAACAGCAAGGGCCAGCCTGTCCTCGTAGGTACGGTTAATGTCGACAAATCAGAGCTCCTGTCACGTATCTTTACCAAGTACGGCATCAAGCACAACGTGCTGAACGCCAAGAACCATATGAAGGAAGCCGAGATCATCGCGCAGGCAGGCCGTAAGGGAATGGTTACCATCGCCACCAACATGGCAGGCCGTGGTACCGATATCATCCTCGGCGGTAACGCTGAGTTCTATGCCATCCAGGAGATGAGAAAACTCGGTTATCCCGAAGACCTCATCACAGAGTCCACAGGCTACGGTCCTACGGAAGATGAGCTCATCCTCGAGGCAAGAACCAGATTCAAGACACTCAAAGAGAAGTTCGAAGAGGAACTCAAGCCGGAAGCTGAAGAAGTAAAGGCTTTGGGCGGTCTTTATATCGTAGGTACCGAGCGTCACGAATCAAGACGTATCGATAACCAGTTAAAGGGACGTTCCGGACGTCAGGGAGACCCCGGAAGATCCAAGTTCTTCCTCTCTCTGGAAGACGATCTCCTGAGAATATTCGGCGGTGACAGAGTAACCGCGATCTATGACGGACTCGGCATCGAAGACGACATGGAACTTCAGGTAAGATCCCTTACAAAGGTCATCGACAGCTCACAGAAGAAACTCGAGGCAATGCACTTCTCGGCACGTAAGAGTGTCCTCGAATACGACGACGTCAATAACGTTCAGAGAACGATCACATATGAGCAGAGAAGACAGGTAATCTTCGGTGAGGATGTCCACGGTCTCTATCTGCAGATGATCGATCGTGTCGCTTCACGTGTATGCAATCAGTTTGCTCTTGACGGTGTTATTACCGCTACTGAGAGATACTCTCTCGGCAAGATGCTCGAAGATATCTTCGGACCCCTGCCCACAGTACTTAAGGTTCAGGATGTCGATCAGGATATCCCCGAGTGCGATGAGCTCGCTACACAGATCGCTGAAGAGGCAAAGGCTAAGCTCGAGAAGAACGAGAGCGAGGTCGAATCCGAGCAGTTCCACGAGATGGAGCGTCAGATCATGTTGAGGACCGTCGACCTCAAGTGGATGGATCACATCGATGCTTTGGATCAGCTCTCCAACTCCATCAGAATGAGAAGTATCGGACAGCACGATCCTGTTGTCGAGTATAAACTCGAAGGTTCTGCAATGTTCGAAGAGATGAACGAGAACATCCAGAATGATGCGGTCAAGTTCATCATGAGAGTAAACTTCACACCCGAGACAACGATCGAGGCAAAGCCCCAGGTAAGGGAGATGTCCGAGAACCACCCGAGTTCCGCTAAGGTAACTCCTTTGTCGGCTTCCAAGCCCATCGAAGGATCTGCCGGTGATACGGCTCCCAGAGAGCCCGTTAAGCGCGATCCCAAGAAGGTCGGTCCCAACGATCCCTGTCCCTGCAATTCAGGCAAGAAGTACAAGAACTGCTGCGGAAAGCGCAACTAAGCATAAATAACGTAACTTTATTATTGAAACTGCCTCATACGGGGCAGTTTTAATTTTGCATATGCATATATGTCCTTTGTTATCAAAGATATTTTCTATTTGATATAATAAAAATATCTTTTTGAAAAGGGGGACAGATTAATGAGGTTTAAGAAGTTAATGGCGGCTGTTTTGACGTCAGGAATGATCCTTTCTTTCGTGCCGGCAACAGCTATGGCTGATTCAACCGGTTGGAAATCGGATGAATGGGGATGGAAATATTACACCTCAGACAGTGAATATTACATTGACACCTGGAAGGAAATAGACGGCAACTGGTACTATTTCTATGAAGACGGTTACGTTCTTGTTGATACCTTTGCCTGGATTGACGGTGATATGTATCATTTCGATGCAAAAGGGCGTATGGACAAGAATAAGTGGATCCCGTGCCGGTATTTCATAACAGGTTACAATGACGATGGTCACCCGATCTACGATAAATCACGTTCGCAGTGGCGTTATGTCGGAGCCAACGGAAAGGTATATTCCGGCTGGAAAAAGATCAATGGCAGCTGGTACTTTTTCGGAGATGAAAAGACCGGTTCCGTTTATAACGATTACGGCATCATGGCTACCGGACAGCCGTATTTCGTAGATAACGGCAAGCAAGAACGTTTTGAGTACTATTTTGCTGACAATGGCAAGATGGTCACTAATAGTTGGGTTCAGAATCAGTATGGCAGTTGGGGTTTTTACGGTTCCGACGGCCATGCATATAAAGGCTGGCATAAGATCAGCAATAAATGGTATTTCTTTGATTATTCTTATGAGATGAAGACAGGTATCCTTTTCGATTGGGAGAACGATGGATCTGTATGGTTCCTTGATCCGTCAGGTGCATTGAACACAACACCGGGCTGGCATAAGGATCCTTCTACAGGTTTTTATTGCTATCTTAAATCCGGCGGTAAGGGATATCAGTCAGAGTGGCTTAAAGTCGGTAAAAAATGGTATTATTTCGACCGTTTCGGACAGATGGTATCCGGCTGCAAGAATGTTCTAATCAATGATAAGCTCTACGACTTTGATTCTAACGGCGTTTGTTCTAATCCGGATTCCGGAAGGACGGTAAAAGGCTGGCAGCAGATATCGGTCTTATATATGGATGGTCCCGTAACCAGTTGGGCATATGCAGATAGTAAGGGTGAACTTTACCGCGACAAATGGCTTACACAGGGCAGTTCCACCTACTATTTCGATGAACAGGGGCATATGGTCTCTGATTATGATGTTTTCCCTCTTGAAGGTAAGCTCTATAAGGCCGATGCTTCCGGAAGAGTTACTCAATATGGCAAGGATAAGCCCGGCTGGGTAGAATTAGATTATGGATGGGCCTATATAGGTTCCGACGGAAAATACTATACAGGCTGGAAGAAGATCAACGGAAACTGGTACTTTTTTGATGAATGGAGCGGTATTACGTTTCCAAACAGTTTCTGGTCAATGTATGATGATCCGAACATACAGTACTTTTTTGACGAGGATTGCAAGATGGTAACCGGCTGGTTCCAGTACTCGGATGAATGGTGCTATGCAAAACCGGACGGCCGCGTTGCAGAGGGTGAGTGGCTGAAGTACAGGGGTTCCTGGTATTATTTCACAGATGGATTTCCTTCTATGTCAACTGCTTATAACTATGTAATCAACGGCAGAGGATATAATTTTGATGAGAACGGCAAGTGTTTGAATCCTGATGATCCTTGTGTTGCAATTGTCGATGATACCGTTTATGAATGATCTGAACGCTGACTTGACATGATGATTAATTGAATTAAGGCTGCTTCATATGAGGCAGCCTTAGTTCTTTTATCTGTGATAGAATAATGTCTGTGTTCGAAAACGGGAATAATACAACGATTAGAAGGAAATGCTTATGATCACCGATACAGCTGAATTTGTTAAACGTGTCGACGGAGCGGCTTCCTATATCAGGAATGCGCTGTCCGGAAGGCCGATACCTTCCGTATGTATAGTACTTGGTTCCGGTCTGGGTCCTTTGTCTTCCATGGCTGAAGATGCGATTGAGATACCTTATGGTTCCATTCCGGGTTTCCCGGTATCGACTGCTCCCGGGCATAAGGGTGCACTTATCGCCGGAACACTGTCAGGCAGACCCGTTTTCATGATGAACGGAAGGTTCCATTACTATGAAGGATATCCGATGGAGACCGTTACTTTCTATGTGAGAGTAATGGGCAGGCTCGGAGTGAAGGCTCTGTTCCTGACCAATGCCGCGGGCGGCATAGATCTCGACATGAAAGTCCCTGAGCTGGTCG
>Ga0247611_10009906_pt1 | contig 11322 bp, 11 predicted proteins | sample 177DNAGHGhighgp2_FD_192422 | JGI IMG/M metagenome (GOLD analysis project Ga0247611, IMG submission 192422) | Sheep rumen microbial communities from Palmerston North, Manawatu-Wanganui, New Zealand - 1770 DNA GHGhigh gp2 | ecosystem: Host-associated > Mammals > Digestive system > Stomach > Rumen... | reverse complement strand
AAAGCAAGTAGTATAAAGGGTGTTGAAAACTGTTAGTCACTTTAACTACTTTCAACATTTTCAACTTGTTATTTTTAACATTTTTTGTTGAAAACATTTTGTTGTATTGTCTATTGATATCCGAGAGATCTTCCTTTATAATGATAGTGTACCATATTATGAAGGGGGTGACATCATGTTCGCGTACTGGTTACATTCCGTGACAGCTCAACTGGCATCCATCCGATCAATAATTTTTTGGATCCGAGATCATCTATCAGGATCCGAATACGAGCGGGCGGATAAATTGATATCTCAATATGATGATATCTGTGAAGAAATCGCTGAATTATTTATTGAAATCAACAAGGAGGACAAATAACATGTACATGTCAAGACAATCAACAAGACAGAACAAGAAAACAACTATCAAAAAGTACTTACTTACACCCGCGGACAGAATTGAAATTTTAATGAAGTCCGTTTCATCAACAAAGGGGGATTTTGATTTCTTTGATATCCGCTATGGAGGAATCGTTATCGCTGGGTGTACCATTAAGGAAGGTCAGAACGGGGATTTTCTCGCGGCTCCGTCTCATAAGAAAGATGATGAGTATGTCCGCGACGTATATTTCTCTGATGATTTCAGTGAATCTATACTTAAGTATATTGAAGATGCTGACAAAAACGATAAGTGGAAATCGGTCTCCAATGACTACTATCTGAAAGTGAGATGATAATAATGAAAACACATGAATATATCCCTATATGGGACGCTGCCGGTAGAGGTAATAGAACATTATCACCCAGAGTTGTACAGGGAAGTACATTCTGTACTTTGATATGGGATCCTGTTGATGGCGCTTCAACTTACCGAATATTATCTATTTCAGAGACAGGCGAAATGTCAACTATAGTTGACGGAATAACTGATAACCGTTATAATATAACCGGTCTTATGACAGATCAAACATACACATTTCTTATCCAGTATTATGATGGTTCTTCATATTCATCCGCGGATCCAATCAACTATATTCGATACACACCGGGCGGCCGCAACGACGTTCTTCCGCCCTTCCCGGTGGCTACTCCCGGAAATGCGTCAATTACTCTTTCATGGGATGCGATCGAAGGTGCAACAAAGTATGGTATATCACTTGTTGAAGGCGAAGATTTCACTGAAGTGAATTATAACATCCGTGATACTTCTTATACTGTTACAGATCTTATCAACGGTCAGTCATATACTTTCTTAGTACAAGCGTATGATCCTAATATGTCACATAAGTGGTCATCTATAGACAGCGCATTATTTATCACAGCAACACCGCACGCATAAATCGTAAATCCCCCTGAAAAAGGGGGATTTTCTGAAAGAAGGTGGAATATATTGAAACGGGAACAATCTGAACAATCCAAACTGATAAAGCGTATCAACGAACAAATCAAACAACTGTACAAATTTATCCCGTCCGAGGATAATAATTACCTGTCCGCGTATTACCGGGCTATTGATAGTGCTGGACTGGAAACAAGTTATAATATCGTCAACGGTGAGAAGGTTGAAGTAATCAGAAATACAGCAGCCAACAGAGAGAAAGCCGCTGTTCTCATGCGACAATTACATGACCGAAAAGCCAGATCAATGCGAGAGATCCGGGAAGCGGCAAAACAAGCCGTTAAAGAAAGGGGCTTGAAACCTACAAAGCAAAACATAGAAAAACAACTTGCCGTGATGAGTGCCTATGCGAGCTTGGAAAGTAACTTGGATTTTGTCTATAAATCTGGTGATCCAAAACTTACAAGACTTGTTGATACAATGGCAGATTATAAACGACTTGGCCACATGGATGATCATGCTGATTTGGCATTACAACTCGCGGATGAAGTCAGACACGCGAGACAAGAAGAACGAGACATTTTTTCCGGTGACATCTACATAGATCCAGAAGATGTTTTTTAAATGAAAGAGGTGTACAATAATGTTCAACATGGATAAATACAACGGTTTTTCGATTCCGGATCCGATCAAAATAAAACATGGAAAACGGACAATGAAGATATATCCTATTCCTGCTGCTTTTGATATCGAGACAACTAACGATCCGGTATCTGAATCCGCTTATATGTATCATTGGCAATTCGCGGTCGGTGAAAACATTTTCACCGGTCGAACGTGGGACGATTTCTTCATGTTTGTTGACTACTTAACGCAGCCGTCCTATTATAGTAACGGTTGTTTACTTGTCTATATCCACAACATGGATTTTGAAATGTCATTTTTGATGCCGCGTCTGTATGAAAAACACATGATCTCTCGGACGTTTGCGAAGGATGCGCACACGCCGCTTGAAGTCGAGCTGAAGAACGGTATAATCTTCCGAGATAGTAAAGCCTTAACCAACATGAGCTTAGCTTCCTTGGCAAAGAATTATACGAAAACACAAAAACTTGTCGGAGATCTCGATTATACTATACCGCGCAACAGCAGTACTCCGTTGACCGACTTAGAAAAACAGTACTGTTATAATGACGTTTTGATTTTGAAAGAATATGCTGAAATCTTACACAATGACTATACCAAGAAAGGTCTAAAAATCCCGTTGACCTCAACCGGAATTGTTCGTCAGTATGTAAAGAATAGTCTCCCGAAAAACAAGATCTATGCCGTACAGAAAGATGTTGAACGGTTATTTCCGAAGACGGAAGAACAATACAAGAACACCATGCGTTGGTTATTCAGAGGCGGTTATACACACGCGCAAACAGGTGCCTGTGATGAGATCTTGACTAATGTCATTTCTTATGATTTTACATCCGCTTACCCTTCCGTAATGATCCACAATCTATTTCCAAAATCTCCATTTGTCTCAATCCGAAATCCGAATGAAAACAGGATCAGAAATATTATAAACGACGGCTGCGCTGTGATTATGTTGGCTGATTTTCATAATATAAAGGTGAAAGGTTCACATTGCGTAGAATCCAAACACAAAATAATACAATGGGAAAATCCTATTTTCGAGAATGGAAGACTGTACAAGGCGGATAGAATTCTTGTTTTAATTACCGATGTGGATCTTGACATATATGATATGTTCTATGAGTGGTCGGATCTGAAAATTATATCCGCAAAAACGGCACATATGGGGCGGCTGCCTAACTATTTATATAACAGTGTATTACACTTCTATGGATCTAAGAAGCAGCTGAAACAGCAGGTGAAAGATGAAGAGAAAGCCGGTATAGACAGTTCCGAAACAAGAAAACTACTCCAGAAAGTGAAAGGTATGCTCAATTCTTGTTATGGGATGACTGTGAGCCGTTTGTATTTCGGTACATGGACTTACGGCATCTGTTCGGATGATCCGGATTGTGATACAGCTGAATGGATGTGTGAATATGATCAGACATATGATGAATTGAAAAAGAATCAGATATTATCGCCGTATTGGGGGATATATGTAACCGCATATTGCCGTCGGAATATCTTAACCGCTATAAAACATTTCGGAGATTATGCAATCTATACAGATACCGACAGCATTAAAATTCTGGATTCCGCTCCGGGCATATATGATTATTTTGAGCAGTACAACGATATTGTCGTGAAACGAAATAAGGATATCTGTGATCGTTTCGGCTTAGATCCGGAAATATATTCGGATCTTGGCACCTTTGATTGTGAAGGCACTTATGACAAATTCAAGACGATGGGTGCTAAACGGTACATATACACAAAGGACGGCAAAACAGAAGCAGTTATAGCCGGTCTTCCTAAAAAAGCAACGGACTTATATATCGCCGAAAATGGATCTGATGCATTATATGATAAGTTCGCTCCGGGTATGTGGTTTGAGATCGCATGCAAAAATGCTCATAAGTATAACGGAGAGACTTCCGCGAACATAGACGGAGAAATCATGCATGAACTTGGAAGCTGCTATATATATCCTACTTCCTTTATGATGACGGTTGAAGATGCATTCATGACGCAGATTTCAGAAAGAAAGGAGATTTTTAAAAATGCGACAAACGGATAATACATACAAGACAGCTATTAAGTTATACAAATCTTTGAAACTTCCTGATTATGTACTTAATGTTGTTGAAGAACTTCTTCCGCATGAACAGGCATGGAATATAGTACTCGGCATAAGAGGAACCGGTAAGACGACGCAGTTGATAATATGGGGGATGTGTCTTAATCAAACATCTGGTATTCAGATCCAGTATATAAGACAGCGCGAAACACAGATAGTCCCTATGAATATGAATAAACTATGTTCCGTTATCGTTAATAATGGTTATATCGAGAAGATAACGGGCGGCCGGTATAATAATGTGTATTATCATTCTCGCCGTTGGTACTATTCTACCGTGGATGATAAAGGGAACATCATCGATAAGTCAGAAGACGCATTCATGGTGTGTCTGGCAATAGATCTATCCGAAAACTATAAATCGTCATATAACGCGCCGAAAGGTGATTTTATAATTGTCGATGAATTTTTGTCTGAAAGAGGGTACTTGACAGATGAATTTATAAAATTGAATCATCTGTTGTCAACTATCATCCGTCTCAGAGATACCGCACATATATATTTATCAGGAAACCTGATAGACAAGTACAGTCCGTATTTTGATGAACTACAGTTGAATGATGTAATATCCCGCATACAATTTGGGGATCATATTCAACTACAATGCAACGGAACGAAGTTGCATATCTACGCACAACCTCGACCTACAGACAAGAAGCGGGAAACTGTCAATACAAGGTATTTCGGTTGGAATTCACAGAAGTTGACAGCTATTACAGGAACGCGGGGAATGTGGTCTATTAAGATGTACCCCCGGCCGCCTAAAGGTGATTTTACAATATTATCAAAGGCATACTTGTATAAAAATGGAAAGTATCTTGCTCGTGAGCTCCGCCGATCGGAGACCATGAATTACATTTTTTGTTATTTCGATGACGGTTATGATGAAAAAATACACATTTTATATACATGTGATTCCGAGACGGGATATAATACCCGGATCCGTTACGGTCTTGGATATACTCAGACAGATGCTTACATCAAAAAATTGATCATCGCGGAACGTGTATATTTTGCGGATAACTCCGCAGGAGCATTATTTGACGCTTATCTCAGAGATATAAAACAGAAAGGCGCCCGTTAGGGCGCCTTCTTTTTAATAAGTATAACGGGTTATGAATTCTCGCATGAACATATAATACAGATTATAGAGATGCCGCAATTTCAATTCAGATTCAAGCATCTGCTGTGAAGTTGTTACACCTATGTTTCCGGAACGGGTAAGGAAATGTTCATCAACTTCATGCATACCGGTCACGCTTCCGCCGGCTCCGGCACCAGTCATAGTATTCGAGTTGTTGATCTGTCGTGCGTCCTTCAGCTGATTATATTGTGTTGTTGTATCAGTATGACGGTTGGTGAATGTTTCTGTTACTGTTGTCTTTGTATTCTGAGTATATTCTTCAGTGGTTTCCGTCTTTCTGGTATCAAATGACGTTGTTGTTGTCTCGGAAAAACCTTCATTCGGAACGGTGATAGTCTGTTTTTCTATAGTCGGTTCAAAAACGCCGGTGTCATCATATGTTGTTCGGGATTCCGTTTCAGTTGAAGTAGTTCCGCCTTCCTCGGTGTGTTCAACAACCTCGGATCCGGTCGGTGTCTCGGTTCTCTTGGTTCCACCGGTCGGCGTCGTGGTTGTCGTTGTGGATCCTGTTGGTGTCTCCGTCTCCGTCATGCTTCCGGTTCGTGTGTTTGTATCGCTCACATTATCGAGCTTCTTTCCGTCAAGTCCTTCCTCTTTCATGTCGTAGTTTGAAAGAGGATCGTAAGTAGTGAGAACAGCAGCATACATTTTTTTATATGCTGCCCTTCGGAAGTTCCAGAAGCTTGTCAATGTCGATATGAAGTCCGTCTCTACGGATTCGGACGCGGGGATCATCGAGATATATAACCGTTTTGTATAATCGGCGAGAATGTCGCCTATCTGATCGCCGGTCATGAAAGTAGTGTTATCATCAAATAACAGTGTTGGAAGAATCGCCGCGAGCGTTCCGCGCGCGGCTATTTCTCCGATAGTCAACGTGTATTTCTTTCCGGTATAGTTACTTAGTCTGTTGCTCATCGTCCTCATCTCCTTCCTCTGACTGTTCCATTACTGTCTTCCGCGTCGCTTCCTTCAGGATCTACGATATCTGATTGCTGTGTACCGGCTTCCTGTGTGTCGCCGTACAATGCCGATTTCATGGGCTGAATATTTGTACCGAATGTCTTGTTTATTTCATCCCATATCTGTTTGCGACATCTTAACCGTTCATATACAGGGACGGCCGCCGCTTCTTCCATTCGTGATAGTTCTCCGCGTAATACTTGACTACCCTTGTTGATATTGCCTGTATCTATGCCATACATAGCAAGGAAGCGGCCGATAATATCATCGTGGATCCGAGAAAGATACTGGATCTTCTCGGAATCCTTGACGTCTGTCAACTCCATAGGCATTAACGGGGGTGTTGTTTCATCGAGAATGTCACCGAAAGTATGTTTCGGTGTACCGACATATATAATCGGCTCTCCGTCCGTCATTTCCTGAATAGCCTTCTCTAAAGCAGCTTTCTCTTGGTCGGTGTCTGCCCGGTAAAATTTACCAAGACGACTGTATTTGAGATTATAGTATATAGAAATATCTATCTGTGATAACATATATGCATAACGGGATACTATGAGGGAATCAGGCATTAACATGGGATTATTCGGTACAACAAAGCAGTCAACACCAACAGTCCCGCGCCACGGCACGCCGTCCAACGTGTTGCCGATATAATCGCGGCCATGTCCGTAACGATCCAGACGGCCGGCATATGCTCCCGGTACTATCACTATCCCGGCTTCTGTCGGAAAAACACCGTATTGACCACGGTAGGCAGCAACATATTCTGGATAGTATTCCGGTATATCTGTTTTTTCGATTCCGTCATACCGGATCATATTTGTGATAAGACTAAATAGATATCTTTCATATTCTATTGTCCGCGCTAAATCCTTCTCGGACGTTGACAGACTTGCGAACGTCCAAGGGCAGTTATATTCTATGCTCATAAATATACCCCGCTTTCAAGTAATGTTTTGATTTCGTTTCGTTCTTCTTCTGTAGCTGCTATTCCTGTTGTATCAACATTTTCGCATACCGTGAAGCCGGTCAGACTTGACAATTTCGCCTTCCTCGCACAGATATAACCAATAGTATGCCCGTAACTTGCCGGTATTATCGCATTTGGTCTGGAAATGATACAATATGCATTGATAGGCGCGCTCAAACTTGCCGCCGGGGACACGTTACCGGCCTTGTTTATGCCCACGTCATTGAACATAAGATCAGCGGCTCCCGCTGCTATGCTTCCAGCTGCCGCGGCATAATTTCCGGTCGCTATGCTCGCTGCTGCTGAAGCCGTATATCCCACTGCATTTATAACGCTTGAAACCATTTCGGACGCGTTGCTGGATGTGATCGGAATGTCAACGCCGATCATACCATCTAAATATTGCATCGGAATACCCGCGGCATATATAATAGCTGTCGCCTTCCCGGTTGTTACGTCAACTATCATTTTCAGACTGATTATTTTATTCAAATAATCATTCGGATTCAGGTTGACAGTGCCAATAAACGGGATATACAGATTGTATGATGAGTACGGTGCATAGTCTCTGAAGTCGTTGAACTGTGATTTAATGTACAATGTTCCGAGATCAATAACGGTTGAAGATCCGTTGCTTATTTTGAGACCGGCCGCGCCTGTATCAATGCGTCCAAGGATTATGTTTTCTGGTTGATACGATTCCAACAGGGCAGCAACATCAAAAGGATATAACCGGAGTGACATGATCGCGTTTATTGGATTTGCGCCGAATAGTTTCAACGTATTTATCATATCGTCTATAACGGTTTCTTCAGCGTTCCATAAAAAATCAGACAATTCCATTATATTGCCATTTGTCATAGCGTAATAATTTGCGAAAACTCCGAGACCATTCAAGAGAGGTGTTTCCGGTTCCAGATCCGGCGTATCTTCCGGTATTTCTTCCGTGTCTGTCTCGTCCGTCCTATCTATCGGTTTATTGATGTCAATGTTACCGTCGAGGATATCACCATTAGACTTTATGAATTTACTGTTATCCGGTGTGTCGTTCCAGTGTTCATGAATCTCGTTTCCGCTCCAGTGATCCGGTGACGTTGTACCGTCTGACTGTATTATCGGCATGTGTATCTGCGTATTTCCGGTTGTTGTTCCGGTATATTCCTGTACCTGGTCACGATCCTGGCACCAAACCAAACCTACTGTATCTATTATTTTGGTAGCCGTTTCCAGGTCGATATAGTAAAAACACCGCATATCACCGCTTACAACTTGTGGATCGAGGTTCTTGAATTGCATTATCTCAACACTGTGAGTTCCTTCCACACCTTGCGTTCCTCTACCGGTCGTGTATGTATCAATATTTCCTAATGATGTTTGTGTTCTATATCCTTCAATATCAGGGGTTGAAAAAATGTCCAGTGAAGCACCGTCGCCGCATCCGTAAACAGTTTCGTAATTATATTCATATTGATAATTATAATCATAAATGCTACTTGAACTGCCAAAAGGTGTTGACCTGTTCGTTTGACCGGTCAATGCCATAGATAAACCAACTTCTACACCCTGATCATCCGTTGCGGCGAGATCTTCCCGGTAATATGTTTTGCCGCCGACGCCGGTAATATATGGGTATGCTTCTATATTATCTATATATTCATTAATATCGCTGAATGTATATGTATCGCCGGATTCACTACGAGCGGTTATAGAAGGCACATACACATAATGTGATCTGTCAAATGAAACAATTACAGAATTTCCGAAGCCCCACGCGGTTTGAGCCCCTATGTCGGTTGTTTCCTGCGTCTCGTAGTCGGTAATTGTTCCACTGATCGCAACACCGGCACCGGTATCATTAATGTGTGTAGGACCATATACAAGAGTTACCCCCTGGACGCCGTTAGATTCTGTTGAAAATACCGCATTAGGTGTTCTGTAGGATGTTGCTATTGGATTATCTGATCCGGACTTCCAGCGAGGTACAGATCTGTATGCGTATGGTGCATACTGACCGTACCATTTCCAGGCGCTTGTATTTCCGAGGATCTCTCTATCACATTCAGTTGTACCGGCTTGACATAAGTATTCCAAAGAGTTGGCATACTGAAAACCGGCCGCTTCCGGGGGCGGATCCGGTACACCGTCATATAATCTTGGAATGTCTCTACTTAACATATATTATCACCCCTGTTCCCCGCCTGCTACGCATAATACGTAATTATGTTGACTATTGGATCTTCTTATGTTGAAAGGTGTTTTGTTACATTTCAGATATGTCAATGTCTTATCAGGTGTCAACGTGATCTGACTATCTACAATGTTACTCGTTCCTTGGTGCTCCTGTCGAACAATAGAACACTCAAGCGCTTTAATTGCGGCCGCGTATGACTGAAGAACATCAACACGGCCTTGTATAATGACAGCTCCGCCGTTATCGAATGTAACGTCTGTTATGAAATAGTAACGGCCTAATTCTGCCATCAGCATATAGTTCATGGACGGCCGGAAGTGTGTTGCGCGGATCCTGATTGATGGATTATATAGATTTGTAGGATATATCAATTCTGCTGACAAAGATGTTTCGGTTCCGAGGTTCTTCCCGACCTTGCGCGGATCATCATAGACCGTATATAACTTAATATGAATCATGGTTATCATCTCCAATCTATAGAACAATACCCCGCTGTTGCGGGGTATCATTCATGAATGAGGTTCTAAATGCGACAATTGCTTAATTAAGTGTGAAGACAACAGCGGTATTTCTGGTATCAATGAAATAGCGGTTATTGATATCAATAAACATATTGAAGAAACGCCCGCTTTCATTGTAAGACATCTCCGTGGGTATCGGTGTTCTGGTATATCCGGCAGCATATCTATCGAAAGCAATTCCGATTACATAAGTCATATTGTCGTTGACTTCTGTATCTGTACCGCCGGCCGATTCTATTTTCGTCTTACCGACGGTTGTACTGTTATCGATCGTCGGAATAAGATCTGCCGGTTGGATATTCCAGAAAGGTGTCTTGAAGTACCCGCCGTCTATGTCGATTTCGTCTCTGTTTCTGGTATCGGCCTTCAAAAATACTTCATAAGAATTGATAAAAGAGCTGTTAAAGACGCGGACGCGGTCTTTCTCCGGACACCATGTAGAAACTGTGCCGTCATTATACTTTTTGTTAGCGAAAGGCAGCGCATCAGATACATTTTTGATTACATTAATAGCCCACTTCAGGAAATGCGGATTATAGATACAGTTACTCGCAGTAACAACCGCCGGTTTACCGCAATTGGATGTATAAGTAACCTGACTTTCACCGGTTCCGGTTGTAGTAACATCGGTATATGTTGCCGCGAAAACAGGATACACCGCGGGGGATACTGTACCGGTAACAAGTGCATTGTAGATAGACACGAGCTTAATTTCTTTACCAACAGACGCGAGACCGGCAAGAAGATTGTGTTCAAGCGCGCTGTCAGCTCTGTTTAATGTATTCTGGAGTAGTCTTTCTATATATGCCACGAGATCCGCGACGCCCTGAGCTGTCGTGAATGCTTTCTTATACATATACTGTGGTATTGATTTTACCAGTTGGTATGTATCATCCTTCTCATATACTCGATTGTCGAAAGCTGTCCCGAAGAACTTGTTGACGTCGTTGTAAGTCTCACCATTTACAAGACTGTAAAGATGAGAACCCTGAACCGTGAACATATCAGCTTTGATAGACTGTACTACGCCGCCGTACTCCTGAAAGTCTATATAAAACGGCAGCTTCTCCGGACTGTATTCTCTTGTGTCTGTTACGGTTTTAGCGACACCGGCAACGAATGTATTCATGTAGTCTTTGAACTGGGAAGCCGACATGTCAGCTATTTTGGTTCCGAAATCTACAATGTTACTGAGATCCGGTGATAGTGTAAATGTATCCCCCATTATTGCGGGGACAGCTCGCTCATTCATAATAGTGGCGATCTGATTTAATGTCATAAATAATCACTCCCTTCTGTGTATGACATCTACTTATAGTATAACATATATTCCGATTGATGTCAATACATTTGTTCCACATGGAACAATGTTAAAAACTATGTTGAAAGATTGTTGAAAGTAGTTAAAGTGACTAACAGTTTTCAACACCCTTTATACTACTTGCTTT
>Ga0247611_10009905_pt1 | contig 11323 bp, 8 predicted proteins | sample 177DNAGHGhighgp2_FD_192422 | JGI IMG/M metagenome (GOLD analysis project Ga0247611, IMG submission 192422) | Sheep rumen microbial communities from Palmerston North, Manawatu-Wanganui, New Zealand - 1770 DNA GHGhigh gp2 | ecosystem: Host-associated > Mammals > Digestive system > Stomach > Rumen ... | reverse complement strand
TTTGTTATTGATAATATTTTAAATAATTATTCAGTTATTTTTATTATTATTTCTATTATTTTTATTAGTATTTTATTTATTAGAAATAATTATCATTCTTTTATTAAATCAGTAGAAATATCTTTTTATTTTTACTTAATTATAAAAATTATTTCTTTGATATTAATTATTCCTAATCTTAAAATTAGTAACTTTAATTATCAACTATTAGAAGAATTAAATATTAATATACATACTATGTATATAGGATTTACTATTTTATATACATATTTATTAATTAGTTACTTAAATGATTATAAAATTAGTAAAAAAGTATTTTTATTAAGTAGTATTAATCCCATACTTATTAAATTAATATGTATTTTATCAATGGGAAATACTCTATATAATTTATATAATTATCCATATATAAATGTATTAAGAAAAATTAACTTTTTAGACTTCATTGAAAGAATGGAAGGAATACTTTCCTTCCAATATCTATTTTCTTTCTTTATTCTTTCTAGTTTTTTATTATTAATAATTAAAATGTTAGGAAAGAATGTTTTAAGTAAATCTTAATCTAACATACTTCTATAAATAGATAATTCACTATCATCAATAAATTCTACTTTCATATTTGAAAGTTTACCAATAAAATATCGCCAAGGTGTACCTCCTGGTCTTGTTATACTTGCACCAAAAGTTACCGGAACATCAAAATAAAGATTAAATCCCGTAAAATCTAACATCTTTACAAAGTTACCATTTGTTTTACTATCAATATTATAATATAAAATATTATCAATTCTTAAATACTCTACTTTTCTAGTTGTACTAACAGGAATATTCGTAATATCTTTAGAACTACCATTACTTTTAGATGCTTTAGATCGATATGAAGTAAGTTTTCCTTCCAAACGAAATTCAACTCCTGGAAATGGTGACCCACTTTCATTTTTAGAACTCATTGGCGTTGCCATAGTATCTATACTATTATTTTCTAATATTTCAAATGACATATAAAAATTCCTTTGCCAATTTTTTTCACTAAATAAATATATTCCTGTATCAATATAATTTGTTCCATCAAAAGTATATTCACCATCATAATACACTTTACTTTTTGACCACGATGCTTGTAAAGTAATTTCTTTATCATTATCATATAGGAAATGATTTAGATAATTATCAATTGTTGCTTCATTATCTAAATATTGTGCTTTAAAATCAGAAATAGTACCAGCGAAATATCTAAATGGCTTTAATTCAGAATCTAGACTTGCCCCTATTGTTAGTGGAACATCAAAATAATTATCAAAGTTTGTAAAATCTAAAACTTCAATGAAATAATCATCATCAATACTATAATAAAGTTTATTATTAATTCTTAAAAAAGTTACCTTCTCTACCGTATCAGGAATATTAGATATTCTTCTTATGTTATTTGAATCAGTACTTGCACTTACTTCATAGTAATTAGTATTTCCAGTAGTTTTACGAAATAAAAATCCTGGATAACCTCGATATTCTATTTCAAGTTTAGCATTTACTATAGTTGCCTGACTAGTTTGATTACTAGCCTTTTCTTTAATTTTAAAAGTAACATAAAAATTTTTATCCCAGTTATCCCTACTAAAAGGATACATTCCTGTATCAATATAATTGGTACCATCTAAAATAATATCACCATTACTAATAAATGAAGATCCATTAATAGTAACAAAATCATTTTCTAAAATTTTCTTACTTCCATAGTACCATCCATTAAATTCATATCCTTCCCTTATAGGAATAGGAAGAGTTCCATAGATATCACCTATATCATAATATTTATAGGATATATTAGTATTTCCACCCATTGAATCAAAATTAACTTTAATTAATTTATTAGTTTCTTTTTCTTCAAAATCACCTATTACTCTAACTTTAATACTTGCAAATAAATTATTCCATTCACTAATTGAATAATCATCATCTTCACTATTTCCTACTTTTATTTCATCACTTATCCACATATATAGTTTATAATTATGGATTACCTCATTTGTTGTACCATTTAATATTCTATCAACATATATTCTTAAATTATTAATATCATCATATTTGGCATTATCAATTATAATCTTTTCATTGTCATTTATTTTTTGTACTAAACTAAATCGAAGTAAATCATCTCTTATTCTATTTTCTTCACTTTTTCCTTCTGGAAGACCATATAATAAATCTATTTCATAAATAATATCCTTACTATATTCATTAACTCCACTGATATTAAATTCAATATATGCATTTTCATCTTGGGTATTTCTTGGTTCTGCATCATATAAAGATATCATCTCTTTTGTATTATAATGCATGTATATATTACCAACAATTAATTTATTAATATCACCAACTTTGGTATAATTAAAAAAAGCATAACTAAAACTAAATAATAAAATAAAAATAATAATTATAATATAAACTACTTTAAAATTATTTATTTTATTACTTTTAATATAGTTTTTACTACTTTTATTATTTTTATTATTTATTTTATTTTTACTTTTATTATTATATTTACTACTAGTATTACTAACATTATTCATTTTGGCCTCCTAACCACAACAATATTAGTTTTTACTATATAAATTATAATATGATAATTTTTTTAAAATTTTAATCTAATTTAACACTAACAAGCTTGGATACTCCTGATTCTTGCATTGTAATACCATATAAACATTTTGCATATTCCATAGTACGCTTTTTATGAGTAATTAATAAAAATTGTGTTTTATTTTTATAATTATCTAAGTAATGTCCAAATATATCAACATTATTTTCATCAAGTGCAGCTTCAATCTCATCAAAAATACAAAATGGTACTTTGCGAATATTTAATATTGCAAATAATAAACTAATAGCTGTAAGTGTTTTCTCACCACCAGATAATAAATTAGTTGATTTTAAACTTTTTCCTGGAGGTGATGCAATTATATCTACTCCAGTTTCAAGTAAATTATCAGGCATAGTTAATTTTAATGTTGCATCTCCACCATTAAATAATTTTCTAAAAACATTTTTAAATTCAACTTTCAATAGTTCAAAAGTATTATAAAAATCTTCTTTCATAACCTGATCCATCTCATCAATAATTGAATATAATGTTTCCTTAGCATTTAATAAGTCTTCTCTTTGACTAGTTAAAAATTCATATCGACTATTAACCTCTTCATATTCATTAATAGCATTAATATTAACCATACCAATACTTTTTAATTTACTCTTATAAGTATTAACTAAGTTTCTTGCTTCATCTTCATCTATATCTAGAGTATATTCACTATTCGCTTTTTCATATGTTAATTCATATTCATTATTTAAAATATTTAAATTATTATCTAATTTTGTATCCATTCTACTTACAGAAATTTCTAAATCTTTAAGAAGTTTTTCTTTACTTTTTATTTCACTATTAATTAATTTATTTTCTCCTTCTAAATTAAGAATATTTCCTTTTAAATTATCATATTCATGATTTAAATGATTAATTTCTTTAAGTAAAAGTTCTCTCTCTTCCCTTTTAGAATAATAAAGATTAGTTATTTTTTCTTCTTCTATTAATAATTTATCTTCTTTTAAATCATCTAAATTATTAAGTTCTAATATAATATTCTCTAAATCTTTTTCTTTTACTTCTTTTACATTTATAATATTTTTATTTTGTTCATCTATTCTAATATATTCACTACGATTTTTATAAATATCTTCTTCAACATTAATTATTTCTTTGTCAATATCATTAATATTTTTCTTTAATTCTAATAAAACATTTTCTAAAGATTTATTCTTTATATTTAGTTCATTATATTCATTTTTTAAGCTAACAGGACTAATACTTTCTCCAATGCTTCCTCCTGTAATACTACCACCAATATGAATAACTTCTCCATCTAATGTAACTATTTTATAACGATTATTTATCAGTTTACTAATTTTATTTCCACTATCTATATCTCTTGTAACAATAATATTACCAAGTTGATTTAAAACAACATTTTTATATTTAGAATCATAACTAACAAAAGATGAAAGACATCCTAAGTAATCTAATTCCTTATCAAGAATAGATAATGTTTCTACATCAATTCCTTTTGGCTTAATAATATTTAAAGGAAAAAAAGTACAACGACCTAATTTATTATTCTTTAAAAATTCTATTGCTTCTTTAGCGTCTTTTTCATTATCAGTAATAATAAAGTTTTTACTTCCTGCAATAATTACTTCAAGAGCTTTACTATAAGTATCTGTAGTACTTATAATATTACCAAAAGCATCATTAATACCATTAAGTCTTGGATTATTTAAGACTCTTTTAACATTATTATTAATTAATAAATTATTCTCTAGATTATTCTTAATAATATTTAATTTATTAATATTTTCTTGATATTCTAAATTCTTAATATTATATTCCTTATTTAAAATATCTTTTTTATTTTTTATATCCGTTAAATTATTAATACTAGTTTCTAATTTATCTTTTATGTTTTTTAATAAATCATTATTATTTAATATATCTTGATTAATTAATTTAATTTCACTGTTAATAGATATTTTCTTTTCTTTTAAATTATTAATATTTTCAACTACTTTAATATCATTTACATCATATTTACTCCTTTCTTTTAGAAGATTTCTTTTTCCATTTAATTCTTCTTCTTCTCTAGTTAAAGTTAATAATTTAGTATTCAAAGTATTAATTTTCTTTTCCATATCAATACTATTTAATTTAAATTTTTCTAAATCACTATTAGAAATCTTAGTATTTAAAGATAATATTTCCTTATTTAAATTTTCTATTTTTCTTTTACTTTCTTGATAGATATTATTAATTTCAGTTATTTCTTCAGTTAAAAGAGAAATTTCAATATCTTTTAATTTATTTTTAACATCAAGATATTCTTTTGCTGCCATACTTTGTATTCTAAGTGGTTCTACTCTTGTTTCTATTTCTCCAATAATATCATTAACACGAAGAATATTATTATTTGTTTTATCAAGTTTTCTTAGTGCTTCTTCACGTCTTGTTTTATATTTAAGTATTCCACTTGCTTCTTCAATGATACTGCGTCTATCACTTGGAGAATTAGATAATATTCTACTTATTTCACCTTGAGAAATAATATTAAAGGAACTTTTACCAACACCAGTATCCAAAAAAAGTTCAGTAATATCTTTAAGACGACACTTTTCCCCGTTTAAGAAATATTCTGATTCACCTGTTCGATAAGCTTTTCTTTTAACTGATACATTATTATATGGCAAATTAAGATAATTATCAGAATTATCAAAAGTAAGTGAAACATAAGCTACATTCAAAGGATTTCTTCCCTTACTACCTGAAAAGATAATATCAGACATATTATTATCACCTCTTAGTGATTTAACAGACTGTTCACCAAGTACCCAACGTATTGCATCAACTATATTACTTTTTCCAGATCCATTAGGACCTACTATACATGTGATATCATTATCCAAATTAATATTGATTTTATCTGCAAAGGATTTAAATCCTTGAATTTCTATTTCTTTTAAATACATATATACCTCTATCTTTACCAATTATATAAAATTTAATGAAATAAATCAATTTATTTACTAGATAAATAACTTAATATATTACTTTCTCTTATTATTCTATAACCTGATCCATGACCTGACCAATCATTATCAACAATAGTTAAATTTATACGATTAGAAAATTTATTTATTAATTCACTATCATTAGTAAATAATTTGATTTTATTATTAATTATACCATTTTTTAAAAAATTATTAATAGTTAGAATAATAGTTTCATTCCAATTATTATTATTTTTACTTTCTATCATAATAATTTCAGTATTTTTAAATGGTTCATAATTAGAAATTAAATTCTCTTTATTACTTGTATAATATGCACTACCATTTACTAAAACATAAATATCATATTTTACTTTATTATAAGAAACAGTTCTTGAAGCTGCTTGAGCTCCTTCAGAATAGCCAATAATACTATTATTTCGAACATTACCTGATAAATATATTCCCAGTTTTGTGCATGCACTTATCATCTTTGGATGTTTGGATAAATTATAGTTATCATCTTTTCTAATAGTAATCAACAAACTACCATTATTTAATTTACTATTACTAGGAATTCTTGAATTAGCGATAGGACCATATTTTCTTTCACCACTACCACCTAGAAGAGTAATAGTATTACTTATTTTACCAAATTCAGTATCACCTGTTTTATAAAATTCACATGTAACAGATTCACCATCATAATTTAATACATTTGTATTAGTATTATAATTATATTTTTCATTATCAATCATAATTTGATAATTAAAGCTTGATGAGGCATATCCCTTAGTATATAAATAACTTGCTATTTCACTACCATTTACTTTTTCCATTTGTGTATCATAAGGTTTATAATTAGTAGTAAAAATAGTTTCTTTTATTTCTTCTTTTCCTATATTATCTACTTTGATTTCTACTTCTTTTACTTCATTATTAATATCACATAATTTAAATTTATATGTATTATTTTCTTTTACAGTATAAATAATTTCTTTTTCATAAGATTTAACACCATTTGGTAAGACTGTATAATTATATCCAATACCATTTATTTTTAAAATAATATCCACTTTTTCTGTTAATTCTTTAGTACTAAGAGAAATATCATAATTATAATTAACTTCATTTAAAATAACACTAGCTATTCTTTTTTTAATAGTATAGTTTCCCTTATGATTCATAACAGTATACTTTATTTCATAGTCACCTATTTTACTAGTATCAATATTATCATCAATTTTAACTTTATCCGTAGCATCACCATCATAATAGTCATTAGCTTTATACAAATAATCATTAAATTGACTATTATAATATATTGTTATCTTATCATTACCTGTAAATGTGATAGAAGGATATTCATTATTATTAGTTCCATCAATATACTTATCTTTATTTGATGTATATATTAAAACTCTCTTAGTAGTATTTATAACCATATCATTATCAATTTCATAATAATAAAGATATTTAACATTTTGATATTCTTCTTCATAATTCATTACTTTATATAAAGATTTATAACCAGGTTCAATATATTCATCATCAATATTTAAAATAAGAATTTCATCACCAATTAAAATATTACTATCATTATTAATTTTAGTATAATAGTCATCACATTTTAAATATGAATTATAACTTAAATTATTATCATTATTAGTTACTAAAACACCACTACCTTGATAGCATTTATTAAAATTATTATTATCATTTATTTCATTTAAATCAATGAATAAACTATCACTAATAGAAATATTATTATCTTTAATATATTGAGATGCTAAAGAAACGGCTAAATCATCCATTGTATTTATTTTATCTTCTCTTTTAGACAATAAAAAGAATGAAATAATTCCAACTAATAATATCAATAATATACTTATAGTTACTTTCTTCATAATATCACAGAATAATTTTAACATATTGTATTAATAAAAAAAAGATATAATTAATCTTTAAAAGAATTTAATTATATCATTTATTGTTACTAGAATAACTAATCCTAATAATATAAAGAATCCAATATTATGAATTAAATTTTCTGTTTCAGGTTTTACTGGTTTACCTTTTATTTTCTCAATTAATAGGAATAATATTCTTCCTCCATCAAAAGCTGGAAATGGTATTAAATTAACAAATCCAACATTAAGAGATAAAAGAGCAAGTAGTGAAAATAAACTAGCAATACCATTATTTTTAGTTTGATCAACTGCTGAATAAATACCAACAGGACCAGATAATTCTCTTACACTTACTTTACCAGTAAATAAAAACTTGAACGTAAGAACCATTTGACGGAAAAGAGAAGTAAATTTTGTAAAGGCATATTTAATAGCACCAAAAAAGCCATACTCTCTTTCTTGACTAAATTGTATACCATAACTATAGCGATTTTCTTCAGGTAATGCCTTTTGCTCTTCTTCTGTTAATGGCGTTACTTTAAATGTTAATTCTTTATCACTACGTAAAACTCTAAATTCTGTTTCACCACTAGCTATTGCAAGACATATTTGAACATCATCAATTGACTTTGTCTTTTGTCCATCAATAGAAATTATTTTATCCCCAGCTAGAAGACCTGAATTATAAGCTGGAGAATTTTCAATAACATTAGGAATTACTGTCGAATTACTAGGACTACCCATAATAAGTCCTAAAAAGAATAAAACAATAAGAGCAAGTATAAAGTTATTTCCAGCTCCAAAAAACATTACTAAAAATCTTTGCCAAACAGGCTTAGATTGTAAAAGACGATCCTTAGGAAGTTTTAAATCTTCTTCTACTCCTTCTCCTGCTAATTGACAAAATCCACCAATAGGAATCGCTCTAATACTATAAACTGTCTCACCTTTTTTACCTTTTTTACTAAATATTTTAGGTCCCATACCTATAGAAAATTCATAAACATAAATACCAAATAATTTAGCAAAAAAGAAATGTCCAAATTCATGAACTAAAACGATAACCCCTAGTATTAATATAAAATATATAATTGATAAAATCATATTCCCTCCTAAATAATATTAATATACAACAAAAATCCCAAAATGACAAATAAAACACTATCAAGTCTATCCAAGACTCCCCCATGACCTGGTATTAAATTACTAAAATCTTTAATTTCATAATGTCTTTTAATACTTGAAAAGAATAAATCACCTATTTGACCTAAGATAGTAAGAACAAAGGTTAATAAAATAATTTCTAAAATATTTCCCCCAATAACTAAAAGATAAAAGACACTTCCAATTATCGTTCCCATAACACTTCCACAAATACTTCCCTCTACTGTCTTATTAGGTGAAATAGAAGGAATTAATTTATGCTTACCCAACATACTTCCTCCAAGATATGCAAAAGTATCAGTTATACTAGAAATTATAAAACAATATAAAACAGTATAAACACCAAATAAACGTATTTTAATAAATGAATTAAAAAATATTCCAAGTAATAAAACAATACTAAATAATAATAAACTATCCTTATAAGTATATTTTTTTATATCTCTATTTATGATTATACTAAACATATAGATAAAAAGAATAATAACTATAATAGGAAAACTATATATATTATTAAATGATAATTCTTTATAATTATATAAAATTAAAAATAATCCTACAAATAAACTAATTATTTTCATAACCATAGGAACTTTTTCTTCTTTTAATATTTCCCATAGTCCCATAACACCTATTATTCCACCAAAAATAGGATAATAAATATCACCAAGAAGTAATATTGGTACAAATATCATTATCATAACTATAGCACTAATAATTCTTTTCTTCATAAATATCTCCATACCATATTAATTATATACTTTATAACAAATTATTACAAGAAAAATTATTCTGAAACTCCTCTTGATATAAAAACTTTTTCCATTTCATTAACCTTTTTAAATAAATTAGTAAAAAAAGTAATAACAAAAATATTTGGTCTTAATAATATATTTTTAAAACTTAAAGGAAAGTTTTTAGAAATTAAATTTTTCTTTATTTCTATTAGTTCTTTTATCATAATAGGAATAAAACTTAAGCTAATTGAAATAATTAATGTAAGAGTCTTACTTTTAAAAATATTACCAATAATATTTCCTATATTATTAATACCTATTTTATTAATTATTAAATTAACAAGTATAAACATAATAAATAATCTCATTACTACTAATAATGCACTAGTTATATCAGATAAAAAATAATTTAAGATTAAATTAATACTTAATAAAATAATAAATGGTATATAAAGAGGTAATTTAACTTTAAAAAGCAAACTTAATATAATAGAAATAATAAATATTATAGTGACAATATAAATATTATTTATAAAAAAAATAATAAATGAAAAGATAATTAAAAATAAAAACAATAAACTATTTATTAACATAAGACATAATCTCCTCGTCAGATAATGTATTAAATTTATAATAGCCAATTTTATGAATTAATTTAAATTTTAATGGAATATAAAAATCTTTTAAAAGATTTAGATTATTAAATATTTCTTCTCTTTTATAAATACCATCAATTTCATGTTTATTATTAATAATTACTACTTTATCTGCAAAAATAAGTTCATCAACAATATTAGTAGTCATTATTATACCAATATTATCTTTTTTTAATTTACTAATTAATTCATATATTTCTTGTTTACCATTATAATCAATCATACTAGTTACTTCATCCAATAGTAAATATTCTTTATTAGTAGCTAAGACTGATGCAAAAGCTATTCTCTGTCTTTCTCCCATTGATAAATTATAAGGATTACTATTTATAAATTCATCCATCCCTACTTTTTTTAAAGAATCTTTTATTCTTTTTTCAATATTATCCATTTTTAAATTTTCAAGAGTAAATTTTATATCATCATATACTTTATTAAAGATAATTCCATTATTAGGATTTTGAAATACTATACCAACTTTTCTTCTAAAATCAATATTTTGTATTTTTTGTATATCAATATTATTTAAAGTAATGCATCCCTTATATTTACAAAGATTAGCAATACAGGATAAAAGAGTACTTTTTCCACTACCATTAGGTCCAATTATCATTGTAATTTCACCTTTTTTAAATGACAAATTAATATTTCTTAAACCTATATTTCCTTCTTTATATTGATAATTTAAATTATCTAATTTAATCATGTAAATCCCCTATTTGTTTTTCAAGTGATTTACATAAAAGACTCATTGTTATAAACATAACTGGTATCATAATTAATTGCTTAACTATTCTTGTTGGTAAAATAGCGATTGTAGCTTTCTTACTTGTTAAAATAAGCCATAATGTATTAAGACCACCATTAATAAAAATACATACTACTAATATAGAAATAATTAGACGTATTAAAAACTTTTTATTAAATACAAAACCTTCCCTATTATATAAAAGTAATCCATATACTAATCCTGTTAATAAAGCGCTTACAGTATATCCAATAAAAAATGATCCAAAAGGAAATAATAAAGCTCCTATTAAATCAGCAAGTGTTGCTATAATAAGTGAATATTTCCAACCTAAAATAATACCAGCAAACATCAAAGGTACAAAAGTAAATCCTATTGATAATATACTTGTATTAATAGATAAAAAACGATTTATAACAATACTAGCAGCTAATAGTAATGCACTAATAATAATTTTCTTTATTTTTTTCATAAACATCTCCAACAAAGATATTATACCATTATTATTTTATATTA
>Ga0247611_10009904_pt1 | contig 11324 bp, 5 predicted proteins | sample 177DNAGHGhighgp2_FD_192422 | JGI IMG/M metagenome (GOLD analysis project Ga0247611, IMG submission 192422) | Sheep rumen microbial communities from Palmerston North, Manawatu-Wanganui, New Zealand - 1770 DNA GHGhigh gp2 | ecosystem: Host-associated > Mammals > Digestive system > Stomach > Rumen ... | reverse complement strand
TAATGACAGGTAGACCTGTTGTTATGAACTTCTAAAAATTTAAGCCGGCTATTTTTTAGTCGGCTTTTTCATAATACCTAGCTTGAATAAAAATTAGATTTATTTATAAAATCAGCGTTTTATATTTCATTCATCGTAAAAGTGTTATCCAAGAAGTATAGATATATTTGACTAGATTTTGAGACGACAGGACTAGATCTGCTCAAGGATGAGCCAATTCAATTATGAATTGTAGAAATTGATATTGATGGAAAGGTAATCGACCAATATCAGACACTTTTACGTCCAGAAAAGGAGCTCAAAGAGCTCAAAAATATTGTTAGTTTCATTACAAATATTGACCTAAAAGACTTAGAAACAGCTCCAACTCCATCAGAAGTCCAGAAAGAAATTTCTCGTTTTTTCTGAAAAAATACAGTAGTAATCTGACATAATATTGCATTCGATTTATCGTTTTTAAATCGCTTTTTTCCATCGCTAAAATATACATTTTCAGTTGATACGTTCCAGCTTTCACAGGCGATGGTTCCTTATGCTCCAAGTTATGCATTGGAAATTCTTTCAAATTATTTAGAAGAAAAACCATTATTCCTACAGCGAAAATCAAAATTCTGACTTTCGTTTACTTCAGAAGATGCAGAGCAGGGTACTTTCCATGATGCTTTTTTTGATACAAAAGCTACTTTAGCATTATTCTGCTACTTAATCGATTTTCTCTGAAAAGTGGAAGAAAAAACACCAGTTCTCAGCCAATTAATCAATAAATCAAATGCTGAATTTCTTCAGGTTTTACCTTTCTATGATTACAAGCCATCTCCATCAATTGGAGAAATAACAATTCCAGCTCTCAAAAAAATTGCACCAACTGACACATCATTCACTTCATTTCCATATGATATCCATACTTCCGAATATGAAAGCAAAAAAAGATATTACATCTGAAATCTAAAATTCAAATCACTTCTTCAATCACTACTCGCGAATAAAAAGATTCTTTTCGTTTTTTCTTCTAAACCAAAACTAGATATTGCAAAAAATTTGCTAAATGATATGTGAATCAAAAATATTGGATTTGCCCGTGAGGAGCAGACAATCTCTCCAAAATTATTCCAAACATTTTTGTCTAAGTCAGAATTTTCAGATTTTGAAATATTATTCATCATCAAATATTGCGTTCATCTATTCTATGGATATGGAGTACTAGACTTGAATTCCAAGTGAGATTATAAAGTTTATGGATTTATCAAAGACTCACGTGAAATAGTAAAGTATCCGCTTGTTTTGACTACTCATCAGTGACTGTATTCACTTCTCGAAAAAAATATCGAAACATACCAGGATTTCCAAATTTTATTCTTCGATACTGAATGGCGATATCGTTTTTACAATCTATACCTTTCTCGTACTTGTGATTTGTACTATATCCAGAATTTCGTGGATATGCTACTGTATAAGTACCAACTTTTACAGGAAAAAAATCTGATTTCAGCCGAATCTTTGACCATACTTCAAGAATTTGATACATTTTTCACAATGTTTATCTGAATTCTACGAACTGAAACTAAAAAGCTATTCACCAATATCCCAGATGATGAAATTCAAATCAATCCTATCGTTTCAAGCATAGAATTTTATCAGACGAAATTATTACTTTCAAAACTTAAAGAATTTTGACCAAAACTAGAATCTTCATTACAGTCTTCAGATTTTAAAACGTTGCGGTTACAAATTGAACATTTCTTCTCCATCACTGAAACAGTAGCAAAAGTTCAGAGAAAAATGTACAATCAATCAGATTTTTATTTCCTTTTCAGTGAAGACACTAAATTCACAAACCGAGATGAATTCTTAGATATTTTTGGTAATCACCATACATTATTCCTATCAAATCACGAAACAGCTTATGATGGATTATTGCCAGATATTACTGATTTTGAAGAGAAAAAACTTCCACATCTCAGAGCTGTCGTTGATTTACAGTCAATGCTTTCTAAATTTATTGAAAAATCTGATCAATCTTTCTTCATCATATCTACTGTGAAAGATGAATCTCGTGAAATTTTTGAATATTTACAGACTATTCCAGAATTATCAGACTATGAATTATTGGTGGAAAATATCACATGATGAGCAGGAAAAAATATTTATAAAGCTCAAAGAAATCAAAAAAAAGTCGTAGTTTGATGATATAATTTTCTCATGATGTGTTATGCTCAGAAAGTTAAATTTGATCAATTAATTATATGGAATATTAGATGAGCTCAATCAGATTTGATTCTGACCGATATGCAGTGGTATTCTCCAGAGAAATAAATTATGTAAAAATATGCAATAAAATCCCCAGAAATTTGCATTTTAAGGCTTTGTAGTTATAATATAACTACAATATAATTTTAAAATAAAGTAACTATGCGAAAAAATCTTAAAAAGGTTTTGCCAAAAATTATTCCAGTAAAGATTAGGTCAATTTCATTATCCTTGGCACTTTTTATGATGTGACGATGATTATGAACAGACACATTTTTTTCTATATATATTAAGGAAACAGTATGAAGTGCTTGGGGAGTAACAGTTATTTGAGCAATCTTAGCATTTGTTAAACTTCTCTTCACTATTCCTATCTGAAGAATGAATGATCATGTAAATGCGAAATATATTTTACTAGTTTGAAAGGTTTTATATGCAGTTTGTGGTTTATTATTCTTTTTGGCCGGGATATTACATTCACGAGTATTATTATTGTTTGCATCAATTCTAAATTGAATAGCAAATTCAACTACATTTACTACATATCGTAGCTATTACGCAAAGAAAACAACGAAATCTGATAATGCTAAGATTTCGTGAATATATTTTTCTGCATTATACATTACTGAAGTTATATGATCGCTAATTGCGGCAGTTTTGGTTAAATATTTAGAATTACCATATATGTATTTTTTTGTGGTAATTTTTTCTTTGGTTTCATTGTTGCAAGATGAAAAAATAAAATCAGTTTTATCAAAACATTATAATAAAACTTGGAAAAGATTTTATAAAAGAGTAAAAAAGGAATCAAATATTCCAGAAAAAATCAATAATAATCCTGAATATGAACAAAAATTCTTTTGAAAAGATTGATTTATCCGTTCTTTTATTAATGGATGTTTATCCACAGAAAGTTGGAAAGAAATCTGGCAAATGTTAAAAAAATATGACTGAAAAATGTACGTAGCTCTATGAAGTTTTATGCTTACAAACTTTTTGAATTATACAAGTTTCCTATTTATACCAATAATTTCACTAGAAAATAATCTATCACTTTCAGAAATCGCTATAGTTTTTGCTGCTATGAAATTACCATACATAGTAAACGTGATAGCCTGAAATTTCTGAGATAAATATAGTAAAAAGCTTCTGATTTCAATTATTTTAGTTTTGATGTCATTTTTGTATGTGGCATTATGATTCAATGAAGGATTCTATACAATTCTGATATTAACATTCTTCATCTCATTAGGTATTGCGATGCTTTTCCCACTTACGACAGCATTGGTTATTAGTTACACAGATCCAAAAGATAATGGAGCTATGATATGAGTTCAGGATTTCGTGTGAAGAGCATGAGATATTATATGATCATTATGATTCTGAACGTTAACTGCAATAATTTGACTACAAAAATGATTCACAATTATATGAATTTGAGTATTCTGATTATGATTATACTTAATGATTAAGAAAATTATTTCATTCAAGAGTAAAAATAACGAACGTGAAAAAGAAAAATCAAAAGAAGTTTATGAATTACCAGTTCCAATCGCTGATGCTATTCCACTAAAAATGAACAATAAGAAATAAAATAAAAAAGAGCGATTCATCTCGATCTTTTTTGATAATAAATGTTCGTTATTTATACAATTAGCTTTTATTTCTGCGTCCAAACGACTCTCTTTTCTCCATCGATATCCTTAAACTCCTTCGCAGTAACCATAATTTTATCTCAGATATTGTAATATTTTTTCCATTCTACTCAATCTCCAAGTGGAGCAATCCAGTTTTTATGCAAAAGTCATTCCACTCATTTTACGGTGATGAACATTCCATAGTTATACATCAATTTTACATATCATTCATATTGTTGTCAGAGCTTGATATCGTTTACAGAGAATTCTCCAGAAAATTCTGGTTGTTTATTCTCTAATGATTTTCAATTTCACTTTCATTTTCATTCAGGTTTTTTTATTCATTGTTCGTTATTTTTAGCTTGCTGTTCGTTTTTCTTCTGCAACTTTTTCTGTAATTTTTCTACATTTGGAATGAATACAAGAGGGGATTCTGCATCTTTAGATAAACCTGATGCAACCTTCATATCTTGAATCAATTTTTTAATCTCATCCTTTTTTCATATCCAAATGAATATGCGAGATTTACCTTTTGTAGCTACATAAGAATCCACTCAAAGCTGAATTTTTTTTCATGTTGGGAATGTTAAAGTCTTTCATTTTGCAAATTGAAGTTTAGCTACTTCTTCCAATTTTTCAGGCTTGTTATACCATACGTATTTGAAAGTTTTTGCATCCTTATCCATCACCATCGCATCAGCTTGTTCTCAATTCACAGTGAAATTATCAAATTCTCAGATTGATTGCTCAACCACGAAATCTTGTAAAACTTTACTATCTTCTTCATCTAGTCACATTGCTTCTAATTTTGCTCTCTCGGCCACCTTTTCTTGAGCAGAGAAAGTTTTCTTTCCCCAAGCATTCAGAAGTGATTCAAGCTGAGTACGTTCCATAGCATATCTCTGACGTGATTGACGTCTGATTTTTTCTATATGTTCTTCAATATTGTCTGTGTCAGCAGGAGAGAATGGAGGGAGAGTCCTTGTATTGAAAGGATCTGATGAAATTCCATCAATCATCAATCTAGTATAAGTTGTATATTTAGGCAATGAAATCAAATCATTTACTCCGACCATTTCCTTAAACTGCGATGTCATGACTGCGGCATCATCATATCAGAGTGTGAAAGATATGATACTTCACACGTTTCCAAAAATTGCATTTTTGATATCTTCATCAAGCTGTGAAGTATACTGGTTCGCCAAGATTAGAGATAACTTATATTTTCTAGCTTCTGATAAAATTGTAGCAAACGATTTAGTAGCAAAATTCTGAAACTCATCGATATATAGATAGAAAGGACGACGTTTACTTGCAGCAATATCAGCTCTCGACATCGCATCAATCTGAATCTTCGTTACGAGTAAAGATCCAATCATGTTTGCATTATCTTCTCAGATTTTACCTTTTGATAGATTTACCAAAATAATTTTTCATTCGTCCATCGCTTTCCTCATACTGAGTTTTGAACGAGGCTGACCAAATACATTTCTAACTAAACGTGAAGACAAAAATTGTCCAACTTTATTCGTAATCGGAGCAATAGCTTCTTCTCTCTGTCTATCTTGCCATTTATTGAATTCAGAATTCCAGAATTTTAATAAAACTGAATCATGCACGTGAGAAATTACTTCTTCACGGAATTCTTTATCAGTAAGTACACGTAAAATATGCATCAATGTTGCATTTGGATACTCAATTACAGAAAGTACTACATTACGCAAAATATACTCCAATCTAGGTCCCCATGAATTATCAAATAATTTCTGGAAAGTAGAAACTACTCATGAAGCAATCCTATTTTTTTCGTCTTCATTATCTGCTTGTAAAAGATTAAATCAGATTGGATATTCAGTATCAGAAAGGTCAAACAAAATAACATCATTTATTCTATTTGAAGGAATAGATTCGATAATTGTATCTACAAGTTCTCCATGTGGATCGAGCAGACATAATCCATTCCCAGCATTCATATCCGAAATAATCATGTTTGATATGATGGTTGATTTTCAGGTTCAAGTTTTTCAAACGATATAGACATGACGGAATTTATCCTCTTCTTTGATTCAGAAACGAATTTTATCTCATCTATAATCGGTATCTCAGAGCAATGTCAATTTCTGAGAATCTCAAACTTTATCCACAGCTGGAATATTCGTAGGATAAGGCAGTTTACGATAAAGTGTATATTCCAATCATTTTACGAAATTTGCCTTCGTTGGAATATGGAATAAATTCACAACCTCAGAAAAACGACAGTAATTCCAGATTCTTCTATCTTTAAATTCACATGATCATTTAGTTACCATAGGAGCTAGTACAGACAATAGATTTCACTGTACAGCATCTGCAGTCGCTCAATTATCTGTGAGTAATGAATATGACATAGAAAAGAAAATCTGATTTTCATTTCCTTCTTTTTTCTCTTCAGTTTTTTCTTCTTTTTTACCTGTTGGAGCTCGAGCCCATTTTACCACTTTTGCAAAAGTATCCCAAGCTTGTTTCCAAGCAGATTCTTCCAATTTGAAAGTATAGTCAAAAAACAAAGTTAATGTAGAATTACTAGGTACATTCTGAAATAATGAAAGCAAATCATTCATTGGATCCAGATAACTTCATTCTTTTTTGAAATCTGAAATATCTTTGAAACGAGCTTCATTATCGATAGCTACCCAATGACGTTCTTTTGAAACCTTTGGATATGTAGTTTCTACCAAATCAGATGTAGGGTATGAACTATAGAAAGTATTGCAAAAATATGCCTTAAATTTTACGGGCATCTTCACATAAAATTTGATTCATTGACTATTTCCGCTGATTAAAAATGAAATCATTTTAGATTTCAAAGAAATCAGATTTTCTACAATTTTTTGCCAATGTTCAACGGTTCTCTCGTTGTCTTTGAATGGCTTAATTTGGAAAGTGATTGTCGTAGGCACTTTCGCTGGTGTGGCTGATACAGCCTTTTCTACCTGTTCTGTCATTAGTTTTTGTGTTTGTCGTAAGTAAAAACCTTACACTAAATTTAATATAGACATTTTATAAAAAAATACAATATTATTATTTTAAATAATCTGATTTTTTTTACCGACTTCTTCAACCTCATCATCCTCAACCTCATCCACTTGAAAATCCGCCTCATCATCAGCTAAACGATGATCAACTGCTAAATCAACTGTCGGAACTATATCAACTAACTGAATCATAAAAATTAGAAAATTCTTTACTAGACTCTAAAGGTGTAGAATATCTCGCCATAGTTAATAGAGTGTCACTTAAATCATTTAATTCTATCAGATTCATTTGCGATGTTAGTCATAATTCATCCATTATATGAGATACTTTTTCTGTTAATTCTGTTTCAATACCAAAAACTACAGCATAAGAGATGATTTTATCAAAATATAGAGGATCTTGTTCTAAAAATGCTTTTAATTTATTTTCATCACAAGATTTTAAAAATTCTCTATATCACAAGATTTTGGATACTAATTCAGCTCAATTTTCAGTTAATTTTAATTTTTTAGATTTTGGAATTTTTATATCCATAAGAAGTAATAAACCAGGAAAGCAGAATGTAAAAATTAATAATCCAACTATAATATGTAACATACTTGGAATAATAAATAACAAAACAAAAAGGAAAAACATTATAATGTAAATAATTGCATTACTACTAATTGTTTTTCAAGATTTTTTCTCCTTAAGCCATCATTTTTTACATCAATACCTCTCTAAAACATCAAGACATGACTCTATTTTTAATTTTTTATTTTCGGAAATTTTTGCACTATTTCTCTCCCCAAAAATTGCGTATCGGAAAGAATGTTCATAATTTTTGGAGTTTGCTGGAATATCTTTAATTTTCTTAATAGTATATGTTTTAGATTTATCATTTTTAACATCGACAGAAATCAATCACTCTCAAATCCATTTATAGATAAGGCTAGATAAAGATATTCAATCGCTTCTACGATGAAGTAAAAGTCAGACTTCAGCAGAATCAAGTCACTTTGGAGGCTCATATTGTACAATGACTGGATATTTTCTAGCAAAATTTCAATGTAAAAATCATCCAGATTTATATTTTAATTCAATTATGCTAATATATACTTTGGTCAGTAGACTACCTAACCGTCTAAGTCATTTCCAAATTAAATATATAACAAGCCAAATGGCACACAAACTAGCAATAGCAATGACCAATGCTTGAGAATCTTCTATTCTAAAATTTGAAGTATTAGTATTGGTTTGATTTGCTTGTTGATATCATACCTTTCAAATTAATCCAGCTTGTCTTTTGTGATTAAACTCAAAGTAGTTATTAGGAAATTTAATAGCCAAAGTGATTCATTGATAAGCAGACAATCATTTATTATAAGTGATAATAATTTTATCTCATTGACTCCAATCTACACTTCATTCAAATCAATCTATAGTTTTTGTTTTTCAATCGGTAGTGATTAAAAAATCATTAGCAGTAAATCAAGTATAAGTTTTAGGTAAAATAAGTTCAGCTCTAACTTTATTGATATTGGTATCAAAATCATAACCAACTAAATTCCAATAAAGTTCAGCATATCACATTCATGAGAAATTTCTAATTAATCAGTAAGTTGAATATGAAATAGGATAATTCTGCTCTCAAATTAGAGTTTTATTTGCGTCTCAAATTTTAATTTCAATATTTCAGTTGCTCGTACTTGTGGTAAATTTCTTTCATTGGACATTGATATTAGATACTTCAATATGAAAATCTTTTCATTCAACAGAATAATTTAATGGAATATCTCTAATAATTCAGTGTTTATTCACAAAAAAATCAACAGAAAAATCTTCTTTTACATTGATAGTTCAATCTTTCAAAATATTGGCAGTAATATCTAGATTTGTATATTCGTACTCATTATTAGCTTGAGTATAATTTCAAACTAGAATTAAAGTAGATATACCTAGAATAAATATTCAGATTTTTTTCATTTTTTATTTTTGTAAAATTAAAGACAAAATATTACCAACTTCATCATCAGCCTCAACCACCACCTCATCAACTGTCAAAATCACTTCATCAAGAGTCAAAAGATGATCAGCTATCCCATCAGCTATCTGAGTCATATGATGAAGATGATCAAGAAGAATTAGATAATGAAGAGAGGGTTGCTATAGAAGAAATAGTTGAAATGGTATCAGATAAAGAAATAAAATCTCAATCACATTGAGTTGTGTCAATATTCAAGTCTTTCATTATAGGTTTTACTTTTCTGATAAATTCAGTTTCCAAACCAAAAACTATAGCATACGGCAACGTTTTATCAAAGTAAAGTGGATCTTCTTTTAAAAATAATCTTAGCTTGTTTTCATCACATTTTGCTAAGAATTCCCTATATCACAGAATATGAGAAATTAGTTTCGCTCATTCAATAGTTTCATCTAATTTATTGGCTACAGATCATATAAACATGAATAAAATACAAGATAAAGAAAAAAGTAATAAGTATATTATCATTCCAATCTTTCCAAATAAAGGGAGAATAAAAAAGGATAAAAATAAGACTGCAAATAAGAAGCATCATAATACTCATATATCATTTTCTTTAAGCCATCATTTTTCTATCCCATATTTTTTTAAATTAGATAACTGCAAGTCCATATATAAATTTGTATCTTCATTAATTATAGTTTCATTTTCTACTAAAAAATTATTAAAAAACTTTATTTCATATTGTGGATAATCACAAGGAATGTCTTTTATTTTTGAAATCTTTATATTATTTTTGAATATACCTTTTTTAATATTCGACGATGTAGTTACAAAATGTTCAATATTAATAAATTTTTCATAAGCTCGCTTATAAATAAGACTCAACATATCTTTTGTCCTTGCTTGGCGATGTAATAAAAGTCAAACTTCCGCGGAGTTCAATCATTCAGGAGGATTGTATTGTGTAATTATGGGGAATTGGTCTGCAAATGGTCATTTTAATTTTCATTCATTTAAATTAAATTTTTTGTTGTTTTTTGAATTAGAAAAGTACTTATAAAGAACTATGAATACTCGCACAAAAATAAATATTCACATAAATCGGTAAAATGAACCATTATTGTTAGATTCTTTATTAGATTGTCTGTTTTTTTGTGTATAACCGTATCAAATTTTTCATGTTAATCCAGCTTGTCTTTTGTGATTAAACTCAAAATAATTATTTGGGAATTTAATCGCTAAAGTAATTCCTTGGTGTGGTGGTAATCATTTATTATAGGTAATAATAATTTTATCTCATTGACTCCAATCTACACTTCATTCAAATCAATCAATAGTTTTAGATTTTCAATCAGTAGTAATCAAAAAATCATCTTTGGTAAATCAAGTATAAATTTTAGGTAGAATTAATTCTGCTCTAACTTTATTTATATTAGTATCAAAATCATAACTAACTAAATTCCAATAAAGTTCGGCATAACCCATTCCAGAAAAATTTCTAATTAGTCCATAAGTAGAATAAGAAATAGGATAATTCTGATTTCAAATCACAGTTCTATCAGCATCTCAAATTTTTATTTCAATGTTTCCATTATTTGTATTTGTAGTGAAATTTTTTCATCGAACATTTATATTGGAAATTTCGATATGAAAATCTTTTCATCCTACAGAATAATTTAGTGGAATGTCTCTAATGATACCATGTTTCGATACAAAAAAATCAGCAGTAAAATCTTCTTTTATATCAATAGTTCAATCTTTCAGAATATTAGCAGTAATGTTTAGATTTGTATATTCATAATCCTTAGCTTGAGTAAAATTTCAAACTAGAATTACGGTAAATAGGCTGAGAATAAATAATCAGAATCTTTTCATTTTTTATTTTTGTATACTCATAAAGTGTAATCAATTATATCTAAAAATTCCTAAAAATCAAAAATCTGGTCAGATTTTTACTTATTTTCTCTTGCATTCATTCTCAGAATCTATACAAAACTATTGGGGCAGATTTCCAGTCCCTTTTTCTTTATTTGGTTTTGCTTAAAATTTATGAAACTAGACGGAAAAGCAATACAGGCTGCAATGATGGAGCTTATCGATGATTACAAGCTAGATCCAAATCAACTTTTGGATATTTCAATGCAGTGAATCAAAGCTGGATTCAAAAAAGATTATCCAGAATATAAAAAAGCTGAAATTATAGTGGATATTAAAGCTGATGGTGCTGTTGCAATTTATAAGGCTACAGATGTAGTAGAAGAAGTAGAGGATTCTGATACTCAAGTTTCTCTTAAAGATGCTAAAAAAATTAGAAAAGATGTAGAAATTTGAGAAAGGTTATTTGAAGAAGTGACACCAGAATCTATGGAACTTAGTAGAATTGCTACAATGACTGCAGCACAGACTATCAAACAAGCTCTCAAGAATATCGAAAAAGAAAAATTCTACGAGAAATTCCA
>Ga0247611_10009901_pt1 | contig 11326 bp, 13 predicted proteins | sample 177DNAGHGhighgp2_FD_192422 | JGI IMG/M metagenome (GOLD analysis project Ga0247611, IMG submission 192422) | Sheep rumen microbial communities from Palmerston North, Manawatu-Wanganui, New Zealand - 1770 DNA GHGhigh gp2 | ecosystem: Host-associated > Mammals > Digestive system > Stomach > Rumen... | reverse complement strand
TGGCCTGCATGGCGCCCCACGACTGGCCGAGGAGGTGGAGCTGGTCGAGATGCAGGTGCTCGCGCAAGGCGATGAGCTCGTTGATCCAGGTCTCTTGGGTCCACAGTTCGGGATGGCCGTCAAGGTAGGAGTTACCGCAGCCGATTTGGTCGTAGGAGATGACCTGGCGGCCCGTGTCTGCGATGCGGTCCAGCACTTCGAAATAGTTGTGCGTGCTACCCGGTCCGCCGTGCAGACAAAGCAGTGCGGGCTTGCTTGAAGGTTCACCGACAATGCGGTAGTAGTTCGAGTAGCCTAAATAAGGCATATAGCCTTCTTGGATGGGGTGTTGGATTATGGTTGCAAAACATCACAATTAAGAGATGAAGAGTTTTTTTTCATTTTGTTCAAATTATGAAACTATGATTTTTTCATTTGCAAAGGAAATCCAGGCGCATATTGTACACATCGACAAACGTCCTTTGACATGGATTAGCATTATTTGTCACTGCAATTACACCAATTTTGACGAAATTCCCTATCTTTGCATTTTCACAAATACCACATCATAAATGAAAAAAATCATCATCATTGACGGAGGCCCGCGAGCGACATTCAACACGGCCTCCATGCTTAAGAAATTTGCTGAAGGAGCAGGTTCCGTCAGCAACGAAATCGAAGTAAAGACCCTTCGCCTCTATGCCCTCGACTACAAAGGCTGCATGTCGTGCATGGCCTGCAAAATCAAGGGCAAAGCCTCGCAGGTGTGCAAATACAAGGATGCCTTGACTCCTGTCTTAGAAGAAATTGCACAAGCCGATGGACTGGTGTTAGGTTCACCCAACTATTTCGGCGAGATTACTGGCCAAATGCGGGCTTTCTTGGAGCGTTTGGCCTTCCCTTGGCTCTCCTACAACGACTACAGCATCACTGCCCCGAAACGGATGCCTGTGGTGTTAGTGGAAACGCAAAACGGTGGTGTGGGAGGCAGCAACTGCAATGGCTACGGCACCATGGAGCCTTGCATCGCCAAAGCCCTTGGACAACCAGAAAAACTGTTTGCCAACAACACCTACCAAGTGAAGAACTACGCCAATTTCGAGTTGGGAGGATTCTCGGAGGAAGCCAAACGCAAGTACCGTGAGGAGCACTGGGAAGAGGACCTGCAAAAGGCTTTCGATGCTGGAAAACGGATGGCGGAAACGATTATAAAATCAAGATGAGAAAGCTGTTAAAGACAACTTCTTATAATTGCTTGCAATTATAGTCTCAAATTCAATAAAAATCAAATGATCAGCAAAATGGAAATTCTAAAATTCTGAAATTCTTGATGATTAGAAATCTCCTATTGATATTAGTCTTGGTCTGTTCCTTCAGCCTCTTCGGGCAATCCATCGACACATTGGCGGTGCAATCGGCCATCGAAAGGCAGTTGGTGACCTATCCCGAATCCACCTTGCAGGACATCTACAAGAGTTTCTACCAGGAGCATTTTGGTCCTGGCCATATCATCAACGACACGGCCTCGGCACGACGCTATCTGATGCGCGAACTCTCGGAAATGAGTGAAACCCAATTGCCTTATTTTGAGCCTACGGGCAGCCAAGGCGATTATGTTCGCGTGTATCTCTCCGCCGTCGCCGACAGCCTGATTACCGCCGAACAACTCTTGGATGCCTTTGTCAGAAGTGCCAATTTGTGGCAAGAACCGACCATCAGTTGGATGGAGAAATGGGAAGCCATCGTGAGCATCATCCAAGCGAATAAGATAGAATTAGAAGGCTTTGAGACCGACCTTCCCCTACTGACCGAAGCCGCCCAAAACAACCAAGCCGTGCACCACAGTCGTCGCTACAACGAGGCCTATCACCCACATTACCGCATCGTGGAGCGCAGCATCTTTGAGATAGAATTAAAACCCTCTTTGAAATAGTATCAAATCCATTGTCAATTATAAACTATCAATTCTCAACTTATTATGAAACAACCCATTAAAGTAACAGAAGCCATTTTCCCGATGCCCGTTTTGCTCGTAGCTACTTACAATGAAGACGGCACCATCGATGTGATGAACGCCGCGTGGGGCACCATGCTCGACCGCGACCGCGTGGCCCTCAACCTGACCGAAACCCACAAGACCGTAGAGAACATCAAACAACGCAAAGGTTTTGTGGTCCACATCGCCGATGCGCCCCACATGGTTGAAGCCGACTGGTTTGGCGTGGTCTCAGGCAAAAACGAGAAAGACAAATTTGCCAAAAGCGGTCTCACTGCGACAAAGTCCAATCTGGTTGATGCCCCCATCATCAACGAGTTGCCTATCGCTATGGAGTGCGAGTTCATTGAATACCAAAGCGACGACACAGGTCTTGGCGTCATCGGCAAGGTGCTGCAAACCTCCGTCGAGGCCGACAAGATGAAAGACGGTAAAGTGGACGTGGAAGCCCTGCAAGCCATCACTTTCGACCCCTACACACACGGCTATTATCAAGTCTCGAAGCGCGTCGGCGAGGCCTTCAAGGACGGTTTGAAGCTGAAGTGATATATAGACGATAACCAGACCAAACAACACCATGCGAAAAAGCCTTTTTGTTTTAGCCTTTATGGCCCTCTCAGCATTGCCAACCCTAGCACAAATCGACCTCCACAGCCACGCCATCACAAAGGGCTACCTCGATTACATCAAAGCCAACGGTGCCGAGATGGACGAAGGTTTCCCCATCCCCGCATGGGATGTGGAGCAACATATCGCCTTTATGGACAAGGCTGGCATTCGGACCGCCGTGCTGACTATGCCCGCACCACAGCCTTGGTTTGGCGATGCGGAGGCTTCGGCGGCGGTGTGCCGTAGCTACAATGAAGAGTGCGCTGCACTGAAGGCACGCTATCCCGGACGTTTCCTGTTTTGTGCCGCTCTGCCTTTGCCCGATGTGCCACACGCATTGGAGGAGGCTCGCTATGCCTTGGAAGTCTTGGGCGCCGATGGCGTTAAATTGGCAACAAATAGCTACGGCCAATACCTCGGTGACTCCGCTTTGGACACGCTGATGGCCTATCTCGACCAACAAAACGCTGTCGTCATTCTTCATCCCCACAAGCCTTCGGCGGTCAATGCACAACTGATTGCCGATGTGCCGTTGGCCAGTTATGAATACTTGGCCGAGACCACACGCACGGTGCTCAACATGGTAGCACACGATGTATTGGTACGCTATCCACATCTGAAAGTCGTTGTGCCGCATTGCGGTTCATTCCTGCCCAATGCTTTGCCCCGTTTCCGCTCCCTCCTGCCCGTGATGGTGAAACAAGGCATGATGCAACCTGTGGATGTCGATGCTAACTTGTCACGCCTCTATTACGACCTTGCCGGAGCACCCACCGACGAAGTCCTTGATGCCCTCCTGACTATCACCCCGCCCGACCATATCCTCTATGGCAGCGACTATCCGTATGTGGCCGAGCCAGTACTTATCAGTGGAAAGCAAGCTTTGGAAAGCCGTCTTGCCTCACACGGGTTGAATCCTAAAGATATCTTCACCGACAACGCCCGACGCCTTTTTGGCGAGAACCTTCCATTGCGACAATACGGGGAAAAGATCGTCCGCCTCGCTGAAATCGAAGTGGTGCCCGAGCATTTGGAGGAATATATGGCATTCGCCAAGGAAGTCGGCGAGACTTCTGTGAAGGTAGAACCCGGCGTGCTGACCCTCTTCTCCATGCAAACCAAGGAAGAACCTTGCAAGATCTACATCCTGGAAATCTACGCTGACGAAGAGGCCTACCAAAGCCACATCCAAACCGCCCATTTCAAGAAATACAAGGAAGGCACTGCCCAGATGGTGAAGAGTCTGAAACTGATTGATGTTAACCCGCTGGCAGGGATGAAATAAGCCTTCAAAGGATATTTCAGTTGTTATTGCACAAATAAATTCGCAAAATTTGCGAACTATAGAAAAATGTATTATTTTTGCACCGATTATTTGTTGCAGCATGGAAATACAATTCGAGAAAGATTATTTGCGAGAGCTTTATTATGACGGCAAGACTAACGACAAGCAACATCGTTATCAGCCGCAAATAGTAAAGAAATATATCCGTGTGGTTGACATTCTCGATTCTGTTGACAAAGTGACAGATCTCTACCGTTTTAATGCCTTGCATTATGAGAAACTAACCGGAGACAAGGCGGGCCTAGAGTCGGTGCGTGTTAATGATCAATATCGGATAGAGTTTGTGTCGTCAGAGGAACCAGGAAAAAGCATTACCATTTGCAATATTATAGAATTGTCGAACCATTAATAAAAAGAGTTATGGGAAATTTGGGCTATGGAGCATTCCCCACACATCCTGGAGAGGTGTTGAAAGACGAAATAGAGGCTCGAGGCATCACACAACGTCAATTGGCCGAAAGCATTGGTCTTACCTATTCGGTAGTCAATGAGATATTGAATGGCCGTCGTTCACTGACAGCCAAGACTGCGCTCATGTTTGAGGCGGCACTCGATATCCCTGCCGATGCTTTGATGTATCTTCAAATGAAATACAATATGCAGACCACGCGTAAGGACAAGTCGGTAGCCGATGTGTTGAAAGGAATTAGAAAGATTGCTGCGGTGCTTTGATTTTTGTTATTGCACCCCAAATGCCATCGAAAAACTACAACGGATTAACTTAACAACAAAACAATGAAGAAATTAGCAATCACCCTTTTGTGTGCGCTAGCCTTTGCCGCATGCACCAACAACCAAACTGAAGACAATAAAAACAATCAAAACGACACGAATATGGAAAACACAGCAAAAGTCTATCTGACTCGCAACATCAGCACGGAAGCTTTGGTGAACATCTACAAGGCTTTGGGCGTGGAAGCCAAAGGCCGCGTGGCCGTGAAAATCTCGACCGGCGAGGGCAGCAACCCCAACTATCTGAAACCCGAACTTATCAAAGACCTTGTGCATGAAGTAGATGGCACCATCGTAGAGTGCAATACAGCCTACGGCAACGGCCCTGGCGATGAGAAGGACGAACGCAACAATTCGGCAGTCCACTGGAAAGTCATCCGCAGACACGGCTTCACCGACTACTTCCCCGTCGATATCATGGACGAGTACGATGAAATCCGCATCCCTGTGAAGGACCAGAGACACATCAAATATGACATCGTGGGCGGACACATGGCCAACTACGACTTTATGATTGCCCTCAACCACTTCAAGGGTCACCCGATGGGCGGCTACGGCGGCGCGCTGAAGAACCTCAGCATCGGTTGCGCCAGCAGCAACGGTAAAGCCTACATCCACTCCTCGGGAAAGATGGAGAAACTCGATATGGCCAAGCTTTGGACCCCCGAATTCATAGGCGACCAAGACGGCTTCCTTGAAAGCATGGCAGCAGCGGCCCAAGCCGTAACGAACTACTTCCAAAAAAGACAGGGCATCATCTACATCAGCGTGATGAACAACATGAGCATCGACTGCGACTGCGTCGACCATCCTGCCCCTGTGAAGCTTGAGGACTATGGCATCCTCGCCAGCACCGACCCCGTCGCCCTCGACCAAGCCTGCGTCGACATCATCAACAACCAGCAGGTGACCGCCACCAACGACCCCACCGACCTGCTCAGCCGCATCGACAAGCAACATGGCACCCACACCATCGAGCACGCTGAAGCCATCGGACTGGGAACCAGGAAATACACCATTGTCAGCATTGACAAATAAGTGAAGCCATCTGACCTCATTAAACAATTCGGACGGACCGCTCGTGGTGAACGCCTCGAACGCATCAGGAAGTCGCCTCGTTTTGTGAACGACAAGTTCCAGAATGAGGAACCGACCACACTATTCACAGGTCAAGGTGGCTTGCTGAAGAATTTTGGGAAGTTCCTCTTTGGGAAAAAGCCGAAGAATCGAATCCCAAAATTGGATGAGATCCCTGTTGTCAAGACAGACTTGAACCATTTGCCTGAATCGGAAGACTTCTATCTCTGGTTCGGGCATAGTTCCTTTTTGCTTCGCTTGGACGGGAAGACCATCCTTGCCGACCCCGTGTTCTACAAAGGCTCGCCCGTTTCCTTCGTCAATCGTGCCTTTCCTGGGACGGACCTCTACAAGCCCCAAGACATGCCCAAGAGAATCGACTTTCTCCTCATATCGCATGACCATTGGGACCACTTGGATTACCAGACGGTCAGCGAGTTGAAAGACCAAGTAAAGAAGGTGGTCTGTCCCTTGGGTGTGGGCGAGAACTTTGAATACTGGGGCTACGACAAGCAGCAACTCATCGAGTTGGATTGGTATGAAAGTGCCACCTCCGACGGCTTTACCTTCCATTGCCTGCCCACCCAGCATTTTTCGGGACGCGGTTTTTGGAAAGCCAAGACGATGCCGGCCTCGTGGCTAATGGAATCATCGGCGAGGAAGGTCTTTTTCTCGGGCGATGGCGGCTACAGCAGTCGCTTCAAACGCTTCGGGGAACAGTTCCCCGACATCGACCTCGCCATCATGGAGAACGGTCAATACGATGCCAACTGGAGCCAGATACACACCATGCCCGAGCAATTGGGGAAAGCCGTTGCTGAACTCGGTGCTAAACGTTTCGTCACCGTCCATCACTCCAAGTTCTGCCTCTCGAACCATCCGTGGGACGAGCCTCGGAAAAACGAACGCAAGGCGGCAGAGCAATACGGGCTTCAACTGGTTACTTGTCAGATTGGCGAATTATTCCTTTTTGATTATAACTTTGCATCACCAAAAGTATAAATATTTGAATATGATACGATTAAATTGCTTTTTCCAAGCCAATGACGACGACCAGTTCAAGACCGCGCTTCAAGCAGCGGTAGCCCTTACCGAGCACTCACAGAAACATGAAGGATGTATTGCCTACGATGTGTTCCAGAGTGCCACCCGACAGGATGTGTTTTTGATTTGTGAAACTTGGATAGACCAAGCATCGCTCGACAAGCATTCCGCCACGCCGGAGTTCAAGAAATACTCGCCTATGATGCGCCAATGTGGCCAGATGAAGGTGGAGCGTTTTGATTTCTAATTCTATATGGCCTCTAGTTCTGTACCCAAGTGAGGCGTTCCCATATAAAACGGGGAATCATTTTCCATAGCCCTACGACGAGACGGAATCTCCAATCAAAGGTATAAACGCGCTTCTTTTTATGAAGCGCCTTCATCACATGGTCTGTCGCCTTCTCTTTGGTCATCAGCATTGGATAATGCTTGTTAGGATTCAGGATATCCGTTGCGACAAAACCGGGGCGTATGTCGGTGAAGCAAACAGGAACCTTATCCATACGGGAGAGTTGTGACAAAGCCGTAAGATAGGTACTCTGCATCTTTTTGGTCGCGGAGTGGGCTGGAGAAGCCCCCATCCCATTGGTGCCGGCGATGGAGGTGATGACGGCTATATGACCCTTGTGGCTTTTACTATAGTTGTGTGTCCTCACATAGTTGAAAAAGTGGTCCACCATCCTGACCATCCCTTCGCTGTTGGTCTGGATGATGCGTATTTCCTTCTCTTCATCAAGGTCACGGTTTTGAAAGCCAACGCCCGAAACATAGAAGAACAGGTCGGGGTCTCCTGTTTGGGAGAGTAAATCATCCAGCGCTTCAACAGATTCAGGACGGGTTACATCCATTGTGGCAATACACACCTTGTCTTTGCCGAATTTATTTTGGAAGGCCTCCAGCGCGGCAGTGCGCCGGCCAGCGATTCCGACTTTCCAACCTTCTGCCACGAGTCTTGCGGCAGCTTCCCTTCCAAGGCCAGAGGTGGCTCCTATGATAATGGCTGTCTTCATCATCCGTTAGCATATAAGTCATTCATCACCAATCCAGCAAGCATGAAGCCGAAAATGGCCGTAATGTGGGCCGAGGTGCCGTTGATTTGGGCCTTCGAGGAGCACCATTCGTGATTGACGAGGTCAGGATTGCCAGCGGCGATGATGGCCTTGGGACACATGCAGGCATTGGTGCCACAGGTACTTGCAGTGCCTTTGTTGGGTAGCACCTCGGGCGAAAATACGCAGAGGAACTTTTTCTTCGGAAAGGTTTTAGCTTTCCTGAGGCGCTTGCGGATCATGCTGGCCAAAGGACAACCATTCACCTCCCAAAACTCGGCCACCTGTATCTTGGTCGGATCCATTTTGAGTGCCGCCCCCATGGCAGAGAACAACTTGCCCGGACATTCAGTGGCGTGCAAAATGAGGTGTATCTTGTCCTTGAGGCTGTCGATGGCATCGATGATGTAATCGTAGGTCTCGAGTTGGAACATCTCAGCATTCTCGGCAGAATAAATCTCCTGCATAGCGTTGATTTCAGCCTGTGGATTGATCTCCAAAAGGCGTTCCTTCAGCACCTCCACCTTGACCAGTCCCACCGTCTTGGTGGTGGCTTGCAACTGCCGGTTGACGTTGGTGATACACACGCGGTCGCTGTCCACGATGGTGAGGTGACTGATGCCGCTTCGCACAAGACTCTCGGCGCACCAACTTCCCACACCCCCCACGCCGAAGATGATGACTCGCTTATTCATGACACGCTCCATCGTTTCTTCGCCCAAAAGCAGGTTCAAACGGTTGAATATGGGGTTTTGTGCACTCATAGAATGGTTTTGAGTCGGCAAAGATAGTGGTTTTAGGCGAATTATCTCTTTTTATGCTATGATTTGATGAGAATCAGCCATCCTTAACCTTTAGGTTGCAGACTGCGCCGATATTCGCTGGGCGACTGCCCAAGATGTTTTGTGCAGTAGCGGCTAAAATAGCTCAGCGAGGTGAAGTTCATGCGGTCGGCGATTTGGGTGAGCGAGAGGCGTTCATCGTCCAAAAAGCTTTTCAAAATGGGCGCGGTGGCACGGTTGATGTAACTGCTGACACTGTGGCCCGTCACGCGTTTGACTGTGGCGGATAGGTACTTTGGCGAAACGTTCAGCCGCTCGGCATAGTAGCTCACTTCGCGCTCGGTGCGACTGATGCCGGTGGCGAGCAGGTCGGTCAACTGACGGACGATGTAGGCGGTGCGGTCGCTGTGGGTGTCGGTGGCATCGCGTTGGGCATGAGGCTCGAAGATGTCGTACATCATCGTCAGGCAAAGACTCCCCATCAGTTCGTTGTAGAATAGCAGGTGGCGGTCGTTGAGGCGATCACGGAGACGGTGGAAGTCGGCAAGCAAGATAGCTGCCTGCTCATCGGTGAGTTTGATGATGGGGTCTTGGTTAAGCGAGATGCTCCCTCCAATGCTGTAGTTATTCGATGGCAACAGGTTTTGCAGGAACTTGTAGTCGGCGGCAAACCACTCCACCTTCATCCCCTGAGCGGCCGCGAGGTTCTTGGCGCGGGTGGGATTGGGCATCACCACAAGGTCGTTTTTCGCTATGTGGTAACATTTTTCGTTGAACACGAAACTACCTTCACCGGCAGTGCAAATCAGGTGCATGCAGGTGTGGGCAAGTTTCGGCGCGTTCATCGCCAAGAAATCCGTCGAGTATTGAAAGTCGAGCTTCATTGAAGATTATCTATAACTGAGGCGAGAGAATCATGATTCCTTAATCACAACTCTGGGGCTTCTATTGTCTTTTGTTTCTTTTCTTATGTATCCATTTTTCCTTAAGAAGGAGATTTTCCTGTCTATAGTGCGCTTTGATATGCCAAATAGTTTCGCCATCCTTGTGGCAGTATTATCGCCATCAACCCTTATAAAAGCAATGATATCCTGTTGTCCCTCAAATAATTGAATTTCGCCACCAGTATTGCCATTATTCTCGCCAACTTGTGTGAGTTCCACCATTCTTTACCATCGGCATCAACCTCTTAACTGCTCGAAAGGAGATTGGAGTTCTAAGATATTATTTGGTTCCTATTTTATATCAGCCATGCACTTGAAAATTGATTACTCATCGTCTTCTCCCTCTTGATCTGATCGGAATTCAAAAACGAGTTCGGATGCAGGGATATTACACTCCTCAAACATGCCATGAAGAATATTAATCTTGGTGGCAGTACTGTTGTCAGTCCATACGTACATACCTGGTGCAAGTTCGCGCCTCCACTCTTCTGGAGTCGCTGAGAAGCTGCACTTTTCGTTTGCACAAAGCCATTCAATAGTTGAGCGCTTCTCCAGTAGGATGTGCCCACAAACCTGAATAAGCATTTCTTTCCAAGTGTTAACCGTATATCTTACTCCATGAAGTATATATGCTTGCAGTTTCTTGCCTGTGAACTCATAGTCTTCATCATCAAGCGATGCAGATTCCGCTTCACGTCTCAATGGTTCAAAAGTCGTAGTTGGCATAGGCCAGAGGCGCATGAATACATTCTGCAATTCTTTCTGACGTGCTTTCAACTCTGTTTCTGTCCATTGTTCACATGATTTCACAGAGTTATTCAGACGAAATGCACTATCTTTGAAACCCTTCTCCATATCTCTTTTCTCAACAAACGTGAGATTGCTATATTGAGAATTATAACCAGTGAGAGTAAGATTTGCCATCGTGTGAAGATATTGTTCATGGATTCTTTCCCAATCTTCGCCTAAAGCAGCTTTCCACTTATCCGACAGAGTTTGTGGCATAATATGTTCTATGGTGATATTCTTTTCGGTCAGTTCCTTTACCACATCATGCCGCTCATTATTATCCTGGTTCTCCATACGTTCCAAGATAAACATACGAGCATTAGCAGGCATTTTATATACCTGACGAGTTTTAAAGTCACCCCTTACCTCTTCATCAGAAGGAAAGACAGAAGAACGCCCCTTCTTCAACAAGACATAAGTCAGCACATCAATATATGAAGGAGTATCATCACCAGCTTTGTTGACATGATTCAAAACATCCCTATGGAGTGTTGCAAACACTTTATTCAACGCATTAGATGGGAGGTTACAGATGATTCTTCGTGCCCAATATGCTTCTATCACATCAAGTACACGATAAATCTCGTTTTCTGCCAATCCCACCTTTGATGCATAGTCGAAGAACGCCATAAAGAATGGGTAAGCAATCGTAGAATCCAGCGTTCGGAGCTGGTTCAACTTCCTGTTGAGTTTATCTGTACCTATCGTTGCACTATCCACTTGGCTATAAATCTTGGCATAGTGATGCATATCTTCCAAGAGCATTGCCCTGTCAACACTTATATCCTCAGCATACTCTTTAAAGATAAAGTATATCTTATCGATACGACCTATCTTCCCTTGCTTCATGGTCAGGTAATCGCGTACAAACGAAGAAGGGTCATACTTTGTGAACTCTTCAATAGGATTCCAATATCGAGTGTACAGATCATCCTGCTCAACTGGTGCAAGTGACATCAGCAGATAGTTACGAATTTTGT
>Ga0247611_10009900_pt1 | contig 11327 bp, 10 predicted proteins | sample 177DNAGHGhighgp2_FD_192422 | JGI IMG/M metagenome (GOLD analysis project Ga0247611, IMG submission 192422) | Sheep rumen microbial communities from Palmerston North, Manawatu-Wanganui, New Zealand - 1770 DNA GHGhigh gp2 | ecosystem: Host-associated > Mammals > Digestive system > Stomach > Rumen... | reverse complement strand
TCCAGAGCGTCGTATAGTGCGGGCTCTGGTGCTCCCGGCTCATCTTGATCTCGCCGCTGCCTTGAGAACCAAGTAAGACCGCGCCGCGGCCGAACGCCTTGTGGATGGAGTCGATGCTCTCTGACAGTCTCGACTCCTTTTCCAATGCCGCCATGTCCGAGAAAAGGGAATGGGCGAAGCCTTCCTCCTGCACGAGCCGGGTGATGACGACTCCCGCTTTCTTGTATCCGTAGCCAGGACGGTAGAAGTCCTGGCAGCCCTCTAGCGCATGCCTTATAAAGACCCGGTGGTCGGCCGTTCCGTCGGGGATGACCACGTACTTGCTGGCGTAGGTCTGGGGAGCGTCCTGCTTGAACCGGTTCGTGATGGCGAAGACGACCATCTCCAGCGCGATCGAATGCTGGGCCCTGAGCTTCGTGACAGCCCCTTCCGCGAAGTTCGCGACCTGCTCGCTGAGCTCCTGCAGAGAGGTGACCTCCTTACTGAAACTCCGCGACACGCAGATGGTCTTCCTCGGCTCGATCATGTCCTCCAGCGCGATGCAGGGGATGCCCTTCAGCTCTTTCCACGTCCTGTAACCGGGCAGGTGGAAGAGCATCCGCACCGTGGTCTCGGGAAGGCTCGCATAGTCCCAGGCGGTCTTCACTCCCATGGCCTCGAGCTTACGCATCATCCGCCTTCCGATGCCCCAGACATCCTCTGCGGGGAAATTCTTCAGGACCTTCTCGATGTCCTGGGGCCGGTGCATGTAGCAGCCGCCTTTGAGTTTGGGATAGCGCTTGCAGAGCTTCGAGGCGATCTTCGCCAAGGTCTTCGTCGGTGCGATGCCGACGGACACCGGGATGGAGGTCTGGCGCCAGCATTCCCAGGAGATCTCCTTGGCGTACTTATCAAAGTCCACATCCATCCCGTCCAGGTCCAGGAACGCTTCGTCGATACTGTAGACCTCGATGGAAGGGGAGTAGTTCCTCAGGACCTCCTGTACCCTTCTCGACATGTCGCCGTACAGCGCGAAATTCCCGGAGAAGACATGGACATGGTTCTTCTCCACGATATCCCTTATCTTGAAGAGAGGATCGCCCATCTTGATGCCGAGCGCCTTGGCCTCGTTGCTCCTGGCCACCGCGCAGCCGTCGTTGTTACTCAGCACGATGACTGGCTTCCAGTTCAGTTCAGGACGGAAAACCCTTTCGCACGAGGCGAAGAAATTGTTGCAGTCGGCAAGGGCGTACACGGTTTCTGATTAGACCTTCTTGATGACCCAGGTGACGACACCCCAGATAAGGAAGTCGTTGTCCGGACCGACGGGTATCGGTTTGTACTTGGTGTTCTTCTCGTTGCAGGGCATCAGGAAGGCCCCGCCCTCGTGGATCTCCACCCGCTTGACGGTGTACTCGCCGTCGATGAAGCAGACGGCCTTGCAGTTGTTGTAAGGCTCCACGGCCCGGTCCACGATGATGATGTCACCCTCGTCCATGTCCGCGTCCACCATCGAGATACCGTCGATGCGGAAGAAGAAGGTCGAGGCGCTGTGCTGAACCAGCAGCTTCACCAGGTCCAGCTTCTCCCTCACCTCCTCGGCGGGAGACGGGAATCCGGCCTTGACGGATCCCATCATCAGAAGATCGATGCTGTCCTTATCTGTGAGCGGGTAGGGTTTCATGAAGTGAAGGGTAAATCAGAGTGCAAAGATAGTCATCGTTTGTGCCAAACCATGACACCCGGAAGGATTATTTGTCGGCGAACACTTCCTTGACGTGGGCGATGATCTGGTCGGCGTCGTGCAGCAGGTTGTACAGGCCGTCCTCAGAGAGGACGCCGCGCTTGAGATCAGAGGGCAGCTGTCCGGCTTCGTCCGCCTCATAGTCCTCCTTCCACTCTCCGGATTCCATATAGTCCTTGAGAACCTCGAGTTCGTCCTTGAAATCCTCGTATTCGCCGACGGCCTCTTCAAGACCCGCCAGCACGCGGGTGAGTTCGTCGTACCTGTCCTCCATCAGGGAGATCCTTTCAATTCTAGCTTGCTTGTCCATTTCAATCAGTTGGTTTAGTTATCAATGGTGTCAAAGTATCATAGTATCACTATAAGTCCGGCGATCAGGGCCGACGGGATGGCCAGAACCATGCCGAGAAGGGAGCCCTTGATGTGGAACCAGTAGTCGTGGTAGTCTTTCGTCATATCCTCCGTTCCCTTGATCACGAAATGCTTGTCATGGCAGAACCAGAGGCAGTCCAGCACGATGGCGTCGAACCAGTTCACGACATTCCAGAGGGCATAGGCCGTGAGGAAACCGCCCCAGAAGGTCGTGCAGCCGTTGACGTACCGAACCAGCAGGCCCAGCAGCACGCCGAAAACGACCAAGGCGGTGAGTTTTTTCGCGTAGAAGACCGGTCCACCGGGACGGTTGCTGTCATCGACGAGGCCCAGTTGCCGGCAACGCTCGATAATCGCAGGGGGATAGTTGAAGACCGTCTTCACCGGGTCCCTGGACATCAGATAGACAAACAGGGAGAAAAGGGCGCAGGCGGCGAGGGATTCAATAAGAAAGATCATGAATGGTAAAATCACTTTTTGTTGGAACCACTCTGGTTAGAGTTGTTGGAATTTCCTGTCTGGTTTTGGGGGACAGGTTTGACATGCTGGATCTGTTTACCACCACGGAATTCTACACCGTCAGTGGAAGGAACCTTATATTCTTCTGACATTCTACGATACTTTAATCAACAACAAATATGAATAAATGAAAGTCCACACGATAGTTATCAAGAGAAGGATGAAGACGATCATATTGAAACGGTTAATCGACCTGTTCGTTTGATCGATCATCTTATTCACCTCAGTCTCAGGCATTGAATGCCCTTGATTTTCCGTTTCCCTAAAAAATAACTCAAGTTTCTCTGCTTTTCGCTTTGCGCTGAAGATTGAAATGGTGTCCAGGATGATACAGAGAAGGAAAAGGCCCCAAATTGCAAGTGCTTGCCATCCCAGCACAGATTTCTCCTCACCTACGATGAATGACATTACCGTAAAGGATAGGGCAAGTCCACCGGCCGCCAGAGAATAGGTCCTTTCCGATAGCAAATCTGCATTCTCGCCAATGGCCTTCTCAGCGTTTTCCCAGCCCTCGACTTGTTTGCCAGGAATCTCTATGGTCTTTTTCTTTTTGCTCATCTTTCAGTAAATGTATAGGTTATCGTGCCTACTGAATGATCTGGAGCCTCTGGATTGTATCCAAAACTGGTCTTCAGAGCTGCATCCTTGCATGCATCGAGTATCTCTTCGTCCGTAATGGTCGTACCGCTATTGACGGTTGCTTTGCTGACGATGCCAACCCTGTTCATCGTTACTCCTATTACGACAACTCCCGTAGGGCCATTCGTAACAGAGGGGATGGGAGTTTTACCGCTCACATAACGATCTTCAACCTTCACTTTCGCGGTAACAGAGACCCTGCCAGAGGACTTGTTTCCGGAGGAAGGTTGTGCGGACGAGGCCGAACTGATGACTGTATTGGTTGATGCCTGACGCTGCCCGCTGGAGAGCCGGTCAACAGACTTCTGCAAAACATTGACCTTGGACTGGAGGTCAGAGACAGACTTCGCAAGGTCGGAGACATCCTTGCCGGATGCGGCCGGTGCGGCAGTACCTTTGGAACCAGTAGAAGGATTGGAGGAAATGTTGTCCACCTTCCCCTGCAATGCCGTGACCTTGGACTGAAGCTGGGTCAGGCCCTTGGCAAGGTCCGCCACCGTCTTATTGTCCACATTCTGGACAGCGCCCGAACCGATGTCGGAGAAGTCTGGATACTCCATAGCATCCATGCGGACGGACAGGCTGTCAACCGTTGCTGCCAGACGGTCCATCTGCTTCTTGGTCGATTCCGTACGATAGACATTCAGAGCCAGGATGAGGATAAGCGCCCCGGCGATGGTCTTGATCAGAAAGCTATTGTTGTCTTCCATATCGCTTTAATATGCAGTTAAAATCCTATCTTTCTTCTTGGTTGCTGGCGTCTCGCGTTCAGGTTCACGAATACAGTTTCCTGATAATCGCATCCGTACTTCCTGTTGGAACATGCATACACCGAATATGGATTGCCGTTCACCGCAATTCCTTTCTTTATCTCGATTCGGCGCCCGCAGTGGCACTTGGGACAGCGCTCCGACTCGGGAATGGTCTCTTCTTCTTCCCTTTGATCCTGAGTTTGGACAAACTCCCTGACAAAAGGGGAGGGATTGTTCATGTCGTACAGGACCCAGGTATGCTTCTTGGCGCGCGTGATCCCGACATAGAAGATACGCCTTTCTTCGCTGTATTCAAATTTGTCCGGTTCGCTGAGCACATGCTCCAGAATAGGGCTGTCCGCGATGTTGGACGGGAACCCGAGCATGCCTCCGTTGCAGTTGAGAAGGATGACGTAATCGGCTTCCAATCCTTTGGACTGGTGCACGGTCATGAAAGGCATCCTGCGTCCTTCGAACGTCACATACGCCCGGTCCTTGATATCATGGACAGTCATGCTTGAGCCCTGAAGGACTTTGACGTCGAAGGAATATCGTCCCAGGAGGATGACCTCCTTGTCAGCCGGAACGCTTCCAAGAATCCATTTGATCGTTTCCGCCACATCATTCCCACGATCTGTTGAGATGAAATCCAGCCGGGTCTCAGCGTCAGGCCGGAATGGACGGACCTTCTTCGGAGCCTGCTCTGGATTCTCAAGGATGAACCTGGAAGAAGCCTCGATGGCAGGTTCGCCAAACCGGTAGGTGGTCTCCATCATGCACTTCTTCGTGTAGCCGAAATACTTCTCGAAGCTCTTGAAGAGCGCCATGTCACTTCCGGCGAAACGGTAGATGGACTGCCAGTCATCACCGACGCAGAAGAGCTTCGTGAGCGGATCCTTTCTCCGGAGTGACTGGAGGAAACGGTAACGGTCCAGTGAGATGTCCTGGAACTCGTCGACGAGGATATAATCGTAATCTGGCCGGTGACCGTTCTCGCACAGCTGGGTCGCCCGGAGAATGGCGTCAGTGAAATCGATCTCTCCGCGTTCCTCCTCCATCTTGCGGTATCCGTCCACGAAAGGCGCGACGATCTCGTTAAGGGTAATCCTGTCTTTGGAGAAAGCCGCCTGAGCTGCTACCGAGGACATGGTGGTGTCCTTGGACTTGAGCAGGAAGTTGAAGGCAGTGAGCATTCCGAGGATGTTCTCCTCCTGACGGACCAGTTCACGGGACATCTTGTCGGAACCAGCGGAAGTAAACGTGATCCCCAGCGCGTTCAGTTTTGATGCCAGCTCAGTGAAGACATCACCCCGGTGGAAACCGGCGCTGGATGTCTCAAGAAGGACCGTTCCCTTGTCCCTGTGCAGGTCCCTCTTCCAGCGGATGCCTTCCTTGTACTTGGTCTCTTCCTCTGGGGTGAACCATTTCGGGCACCGGCCATGCTCGTTGACCGCGAAATGCTCCAGATAGACCCTATGCTGAACTCCCTCGGAATCCTTGTAGTAGATGGAGAAGTCCGGGCAATACTGACGGAATTCGCTGTCCGTCGTAGGGAATTCATACTTCTCCTCGTAGCGGAACTGTACGCCACGACTTCCCAGGAAATCGCATATCTGGCTTTCCTCGTCGGATTTGCAGAAGACCGCCCGGCCGTCCATGTCCTTGTAGTAAGCCTGGACCCCGTATTTCTTGCGGTCAAGCATGTAGGCTTCCATGGATGAGTACTCGAACTGGTCCTTCATCTTATACCTGGATCGGACGATGTAATCGGCGATGGCACTGTGGAAAGAGGGATTCTCATCGAAGAGCTTATGATAGACCTGCACGGAGAAATCAGTCGGGACGATCGTGGGTTTCTCTCCGGTAGCCTCACCGATGATCTCAAGGGCTAGCTTGTGGAAGGTACGGCACTTGAGGTTCTTCTCCCCGAGCCGCTCGGAAAGGGATTCTGCGGCCTTGCGGGTAAAGGTGATCAGCAGGATCTTGGATGGATCCACCTTCTGGATATCGATCAGGTAACGGACCTTTCCGACCGTGGTCATTGTCTTGCCGCTTCCTGCGCTGCTGATGACAAGGACATTGTCTTCCAGGGAGACGACCGCTTCCCGCTGCTGGGCATCAAGCGGATGGGGGAGTACCGTATCGAAATACTGGGCGTAGTCCTTCAGCTGCTTCTTGATGAACTCATCATTGTTGACCTTCTTGAACCCTTTGCTGTCCGACAGGGCCTTGTGGAATCGCTCGATTGTGTCTTTCTCCGGATGCCTTTCCAATTCCTCGGAACCCAAGACCTTGTTGACTTCCGAGAGTAGGTCGGCGTATTTCTCATCAAGACAGATCCTTTCGGACTCCGTGATGTAGTGGCCATAGCTGTAGAAGGAACTGATGTCCTTAAAAGCTGGTGCAACTTCAGGGATATGCTGTTCGATGATATCCAGCCGTTCCTGATGTTTTTTCTGTTTCGAAGTCCTAATAGCGTACACTGAGAGCAGGACACTTGCAGTGACAAGCAGTATGATTAGGACGTACAACATATATTCTGAATCAAAACTAAAATTAGGACAGCCTAAGGGAGTCATCCACCCAGAGGGCATTAAAAGTAGCAATTTATTTCAAGGTCAGATTAGCTCTAGAATCCTTCGCACTTGAGCTTCCTCTGCACCATGCTCAAAGCTAAAAGGTATAATATCTAATAGAAGATCACCTTCATATGTGAAACGCTCTAATCTTTTCTTGAAATTCTCATTCTCCGGATATAACAACACTAAATGCGGAGGAGGCATTTTTCGCTCGCGACTCTTGTTATGTTCAAGCTCATACTTTTTTCCATAAGCATATAATTGATACATATCGCTCTGGGAAATCCCATAATTTTCTCTTTCCTGGAAAGCATTGAGCAATTTCCATTTTGTATCAACAATCAAGACTGGAGTATCATCGTTTTCCACAACAAGATCTGGACGTAGACGGAACTTTCCGCGATTCCTATGGGTAACAAGGAATATGGATCTGTCTTGAGCCCTTATAATGTAGTCTTTGGAAAATTTCTTAAAGAGGAAGGCGATGTAGTCTTCAAACACCTTTTCCATAGGAAAGACAATAGAGGTATTAACCACATTGCCTTGAGTGCTCGTGACAGAACTGTTATTTAAAAACAGTCGAGACCACATCATTATCTTTTGGTACTCGTTGTAGGTCCTATCCAGATTTAGTGCTTTTTGCAAGTCTGTCTGAATGTTCTTACACGTTTCAACCTGAGTAAATACATCGAGCAATCGGTATAATTTATCCCTATTTTGGAATGATCTGGACGATGAAAGGAGCTTTTCTAGTGTTGCTTTAATAATCCTATTGACCGGAGAATTGGGCGTATATCTTTGATAGCGGCAATAAAACTTGGTCAGTTTAAGCCTATTCGCTCTAATATTGTCCTTGATTAGAAGCTTCCCCTTTAGCACATTAAGATTCTCGTCCACTCTTTCATACTCACTCTTTAATCCATTTGTACATATAGACTCCAATTCCTGAATGTACGACCGTATAAATACTTCAAGAATAGGATAATCTTTTTGACTGGAAAGTTGGGCTTCACCAGCCAACAAGTACGGATAATCTCTAATATGAGACAGGAGTCTAAGCAAAAGCTGACGAAGTACTGCACGCTCGTTTTCATCCGGGCGTACGGCTATTTTTGGAAGGATCTCAATCTGCAAACCGTTGGCGAATTGGACAACGCCAACTTGATTTTGGGCTTTGACTACTTTCTGATGCCGCTTATAGAAGATTTTGAAAATTCGGTCTTCTACATCATCTTCAGTAAGCTGAGTTTCAATGTATCGACACAGGGCATCAAAATCCGCATCAGGCATAATCACTTGTTGAAGTGACTTGCTAGATGTTAGATGCGCACTCTCCGGATAAATGCTGCCGAACTCAGTTACAGAATAGACCGTTGTCTTCACTTCTGATAAATTTTCGTAAATAATTCTGTCGGAATGTCTTCAGCTTCGTCCTTAAAAAGGTCGCCATTTAATGAATAGAACTTCTTCTCATCATAACCGTCAACATCTCTTCCAAAGAGAGCTCTTTGGTCGTAATTGCTCTTGTCCTCTCGATAAACCTGGTACTCCTCCTCTTTTTCATTGGCTTCATCATCCCCAAATACTAGGCGTATCTTTTCATAATCGTTGTAAAAGTACTCCTCGACCAAGGGAATAATCTTATTAACCAGGGCATCACGTAAAGAGGCTTTGTCAGTAACATTCATCAGATACGCATGGCCAATAGTATGGTCCTTATCTAACAGAACCTCAATGCGACGATTGATTGTTTGCAATAATTCTGTTAGGTCAATCTTCTCATCTTCACCTAACACGATAGGCTTTAATAGTTCAGGCTTAGGGAGGCATTCCACGAAGGCGAACCGTCTTCTTAATGCAGTGTCCATTAGCGCGATAGACTTATCTGCCGAGTTCATGGTGCCGATTATAAATAGATTCTTAGGCACCGAAAAAGCATCCCCAGAATAAGGTAAAGTAACCGTTAACTCATCCGCTTCTCCAGCTCTTTTTGAGGCCTCGATCAGGGTGATTAATTCTCCAAAGATATTGGAGATATTGCCGCGGTTGATTTCGTCGATGATTAGGACATAGTTCTTCCCTTGATTCTCTGCTTTACTGGCTTCCTGGCAAATCTCTTTAAAGATCCCGTCCTTAGGAATGTATTCAATTTGCTCTCCTTTAGGCACAGCAGTGATGCCCTCGACGAAATCCTCATAAGAGTATGACTGGTGGAATGTAACAAATCTGATTTGTTTTGCTTTTAATAGCTGATCAAATTCCTTTTTATAAACTTCTCGGTTTTGAACCTCGTCCACCTTTATCCCTTTTATGCAGGATAAGGCATAGTTCACGGTACTGTAAGTCTTGCCCGTTCCGGGAGGGCCATACAATATTGAATTAAGAGGATACATTGTTTGATATGATTTTAGTATTTCTTCAATGGTAGTAAGTTCATTTCCTGAACATAATCTTCTTATGGTTTGGCCTTTATCGTTTGAGTAGAGTATTTCTATAGCCTCAAACATATCTTTTCTTGAGTCTCTGCTCGTCCAGTTATCGATATTATTTCTAAGCTTTCCATCAACTTGTATCGTTAATATAGAAGGGTCATTAACAAATGATTGTAATTCATCCACAGTTAAGAGTGGGAATGATGACTCGTCTAAGTAATCCCAAATATCATTGATTGGAGCATAACCATCAGTTTCTGCACTAAACCGTGATAAAAGATAGGATGACGATATGTTGTTAATCAACGTATCGAACCCGACTTTGTTAGCAACAGATATCCAAAACTTCAAGGTTTCTGTATAGTGAACCTTATGTCGCTTAATAGCCTCTAAAAACAAGACTAGAGCAAATGCTTTTTCTGAGCCCAAATTGGCCAGATTAAACTTATCGCAAATACTATTAAATGATTCTCCTAAATACGTCCTCGATCCATTCGACGTATCAAATAGACCGGCACTATTTAGGTCTGTTAATTGTTGTCTCGGTCTAGATCTAGCATTTCCCGACAAAGCATCATAGAAACGTCTGGCACTTCTCAACGAAGTAGCAAACATATCTCCTATTCCTGAAGGAATCGAATTTTCACGCCTATTAAGCCAGTCTATTAACTTGGCTTTGTTAAGATTATCTGTCCAAGATGTCATACCTTTTTGGCTATGAATAAGTATTCGTTACATTTTTCCGCATGGTGGCCTTGGAAGCTCTGGTAGTTTGTTCTCTCAAGAGCCAATTGCTTAAATGAGCCCTTTTTGAACATATTACCTTTGAACAACGAGATGATATCAGCAATACCATTGTCATCTCTCCGTGAGCCTTTATTCTCATGATTTCTTCCATCATAATAGCTCAAAACCACGTATTGAGTGCGGGCGTCTCTTATTAGCCCCTCAAGCGATGGAATGAACTCTTTGGCCTTACAGAATGTCGAGTTGAAATCATCTTCCATATTCTGCCCACGGACATATTGAACATGTGCAAAATAATCATCTAAATCTTGTATAGTGCAATAGTTACAAACAAGATTCAGCATAAAATAATAAGAAGTGTATTGACGGAAATTGTACGGTGGGTCAATGTAAAGGAGCTTGTGTGCAGGCACTTCCTTTATGAATTCCAATGAGTCTCTTGAGTTTCCTATAATGTGCTCATTATTCGTACTTACAACATCATCAAATGGAGGAAGCCGCAGAGTTAAGTCATTCAAAGCTCTTTCATCATAAACTTCGCGCTGGAAATCATGATAAGTCCCTTGGGTATTGCTGATCTTCTCAATGGACTCACACAAGATGCTTAATAAAAGACTATACTGCACATCTGTCAGTAGATTATTACGATGCCATTCCCGGACTTTGTTTAGAATCAAATCTATCCTTCTTCCATTTGATGGCGTAAAAAAGCGTCTTCTTCCTTCAGATCCTCGTTTGCTTCTAAAATAGCTATTCGTTCCTTCGTTTGTATAAGTGTTGAAAAAATAGTTTTGCCTATACTCGTTTGCGATATCGTTCTCTTCAATGCTTTCTAGATAAAGGAGCACAATTGCCAAATCCTTATAAACCCTCTTCATGTCTCTCTTTCTCAAAAAGTTGAATCCAGGCTCTCCCTCTTTGAAAGCAATGCTCTCCGCGGCGCTCTGGTTAAACTGCGCCGCATCGATACCAAGTTCATCCAGGTTGAAATCAGGAATCACGTTGTTCTTGAGATAACAATTGGCAAAATGATACGAAAAGACACTGATATCGTTGGAAATGACCCGGTATCCTCTTCTTTTCAATGCCATAGACATCGAAATAGTCCCTGAGAATATATCGCACACCAGATCTCCGGGTCGACAATACTTATCGACTTCCTGCAGGATATACTCCGCTAATGAGTTCTTATTACCAAGATATCTTTGAATCATTATCTTTCAAATATAAGCAGGAATTCCTTATCTTCTTTATTCTCAACGATATTGTCCTGGGAATTCAATTGCCTGTAATTAAATGCAAAATCCACACACCTCATCTTGTAATGAGGATTGGTTTGTTTGGCCATTTCAACAATATCAGACTTTGAAACCATTCTTTCATTGCCAGTTTCTTTTTTCTGAGATTCCGAATAACTGATGACAAGACTAGCTCCAGATATCTCGGCCATCTCAAATATTGTTTGAAAGGCTTTAATCGCTTTAGGCTTTGAACAAAATCCAGACTTGAATTTATCATTAGGATATAGCCCCTGAGTTACATGTCCTCGATGTAATTGAAGAGC
>Ga0247611_10009898_pt1 | contig 11328 bp, 16 predicted proteins | sample 177DNAGHGhighgp2_FD_192422 | JGI IMG/M metagenome (GOLD analysis project Ga0247611, IMG submission 192422) | Sheep rumen microbial communities from Palmerston North, Manawatu-Wanganui, New Zealand - 1770 DNA GHGhigh gp2 | ecosystem: Host-associated > Mammals > Digestive system > Stomach > Rumen... | reverse complement strand
AAATACTAGAAATTTATTTAACATTACTCAAAATCCAATACATAATGATTGGAAAGATGTGTCATTTACATCTGATATATTATTAGAACCAAAAGCTAAATTAGAATTTTATTCTGGTATTGATATTACTTTAACAAAGCCTAATGAAGAAGTATTTATCGAAGGTGCTTGTCAAGAAAATAACGGATATGATGTTCACTTTGGAACAATAATTGTTTCCGAGACTTGCCAAGAGCTGATTTGTTATGTTGAAAATCTTACAAATGATTGGTTGACTATTAAAGCTGGGGAAATTCATACTTGGTTTTATTGTGCTTATAAGGCTTACCAAGGTGAAGTTTTATCAGAAAATGATGATTTTATTCTTATTTCTAAAAATGGTTGTAAAATTATCAATACTGAATTTCAATTAGAAGTTCCGGATAATAGGCATTTTATCAGAATTGAATATGAGCCAAAGGACGAAGAAGATGGGGAAAACTAAACAATTTGAATTATGGCGTGAATGCAACTGTAAATGCGATTTCTGTACGCTAGGAAACGAAAACGAGTTCACTTCAGAGAAACTTAAACTAGAAGCAATAAAGTCTGCCTATGACGAGATTTTGGGGCTTAAAATTGGTGATTTAGATACGGTTGGGTTTATTGGTGGTGAATTCTTTCAGGGTCAACTCGGTGATAAGAATTCCTTTGTAAGAGAAAAGTTCTTTGAATTGATGAAGTTATGTAATCACCAATTATCGCAAGGAATTATTAACCAAGTTTGGATTTGTGCTTCATTATTGATTGGTAAACAATTTGATTTATGGCATACTCTTAATATATTTAAAGAAGATAATAACTTAAATAAAGTATGGGTATTAACTTCTTGGGATACTGAAGGTCGGTTTCATAATCCTAAAATGGTTGATACTTGGATTAAGAATATGAACACCTTGTCGTGGCTTTATCCAGATGTTAGAATCAATACCACGACTATATTAACTGGTTCATTTATTAACTCTTACCTAGATGAAACATTTAATTTAGATGAATTTAAGGCACTATATAATACCTCATTCTTCTTCAAACCACCGGTAAAACCAGACAATTTACTTGATAAAACTAATGAAGAAATTAACAAAATTATTCCAAATTTCTTTCCAAAAAGAAATGATTTTCTTACATTTTTAATAACTTTTAGAAGCCGTGAAGGTCAAGATGAATATAATAAATTGTATTCAAATGATTTAAGAGCTGATGAAATTGTTAAGAATTACAATGAAGAAGATAAAAGAGGTTTGGTATTTGTTAGGGATAAGGAACATATGTCTGAACATATTGAAGATATTCCTGATGACGAAAATATTCAAATATTACCCTGTGGACACCCAAAAATGTTCCAATGTTATAGTGATTCTGATGTTTGTTGTATTTGTGATAAAATAAATTTAGAAAAAGTTTAAATTTTTTCTTGACTTTTTTATAAAATTAAAATAGGTTTTCTATCGAATTAAAATATTTCGAGGGAGAATTTTACAATGGATTATATTGTAGCCTATATTCTTACAAATCACCGAGAGCTAATGGAATTTATTTTAGAAAGATTTGACATTAAATATGTCAAAAATACAACCGAAGGAGTTTCTTTATATAATCAATATCAATTTGGTGAAATAATTTTTAATGAGGGAGAGAGAAATCTTACTTTTATTGAAAATTATTGGGTTAATGGTAAAAAAGTTGAGGGTGAAGATGTAATGACCTTTGTCCGTATTGGAGATTTTGGTATTGGTCAAGATATTATCAAAACTTTAATTGACCATTTTGGGGGCTGTGCGAAAAATCAAAAAGGCTTGATTTTTTGTATGAATGATATAGACAAGGCATCAGCCAAGTCACTTTTGAAAGGAAAAGAATAATGACCAAGTTTTTAGTTGAGAGTGATATTCTTCTTTATGCGTTTAGATATGCTTTAGGGAGAAAATCTTACGCACCATTAGTTGTCTTTGATAATTTAAGGGATAATATCAAACGACTTTCCGACCGTGATTTGAACCAAATTTATGATGAAATCGTTTATACAGAAAGGCTTCAACAAAATTATAATACAGAAGGAAGCAACCTTTTCGGTGATGATATAAATCAAAAAGTTTGGATTGAACTTAGGGAATTTATTGGTGAAGAAATTGAAAAAAGGAGTAAAAATGCGTAAATTTATTGCTACTATTCTTATAATCATAGGTATTCCGTTAAATGTAATAGCTGTTCCTTGTGGATTTATTACAAATTCGGATATAAAACATTATTGTTATGCACTTAGCGAAAAGAACTCTAATATTTGTAATTTTATTCAAGAAAACGATATTAAATATATGTGTATCGCAGAAGTTGATAAAGATTCTTCTAAATGCTCTTTTATTAACGATAATGATATTAAATATCTTTGCGAGGTTAAGGCTTTATGAGAAAATTGTTAATAACATTTTGTTATCAAAGAGAAGAAATTCCAGATAACACAATTTACATATCATCACCTTGTTCTGAAACAATAACAGCTTGGGCAACAATTGATATTTCAGAACAATATAATAACGCCAATGAATTATGGAATTTTATTACAAATTCTATTGAAAAGTCACTACCTCAAAGTAGTTGCTTTAAATGCAACAAGTTATCAGTTTTGTCTATTTCAGATATTACTAATTTAATTAAAGGAAACGAAAATGCTTAATCAAATCAAAGAATTATATAAACAAGCAATGTTAAACAAAAATGAAGATGGTAAAAGAGTTTATAACAATCTTATAGCTCAATGTAAAAATAAAGAAATTGAGCTAAGAGCAAAAGATAAGCCATTAACCAATGAGGATATTACCAGTCTTATTCAAAAAACCATCAAACAAGATTTAGAAGCCAACGAAATGTTTAAACAAGGCAATCGTGAAGATTTGATTGCCAATAATAACAAGGAAATTGAGCTTCTTCAAGGGCTTTTACCTAAACAATTATCCAATGAGGAATTAGAAACTGCTATTAAATCAATTATAACAGAAGTTCAAGCCACCTCATTAAAAGATATGGGTAAGGTTATGGGTAAAATCAAAACTGACTATGCTGGAAAAGTGGATATGAGTATGGTCAGTAGTAAAATTAAACAATTATTAGGAGAATGATATGTCAGAATTAAGTGAATTTACAGAGCTTAAAAATGATGGGGCTTGTGATTTTATCAATTATACTTGCGATAATGAGTTTAATATTCATTGTCCTGAATGTGATTTTACTGATTTAGATTGGGATATAAAAGAAGGCTGTTATATCTGTAAAAATTGTGGCAATCGTTTTATTACTGAAAAGTTTTGTATTGATTAAGGAGTTTTTCAATGCCAAAATTCATAAAATTAAAAACCATTGATATAGATGATACCGATGATACTGGTAAACCACAAGAATTTGAAGGTGATTATCTTCTGAATATTGATTCAATAATTGGCTGTTATCATTGTATAGGTTCTAGATTTCACAATGATATAGAATATTATCATATCGATGATGGTATCAATTATGGGCATGATATAAGTATCGAAGAATATCAAAGATTGGAAAAATATCTTTATTCTGAAAATATGATTGTAGGAGACTAATATAATGTCAAATGAGTATAAAGACTGGGTAGTTACTTCACTTCAAGATATTATGTTTTATATTGAAGATTCTAAAAAGAATTTTGAAGATATTGCTTGCTTATCAAAACAATTTTTGATTATCGAATCAGCAGTTGATTGTTGGAATTGGCTAACAAAAATCACTTCAAGGGAAGATTATCCATCTGATAGAACAAATATAATTTATTCCGATAAAATTAGAAAGTTAATGATTGAAATCAAGCCTTATACTTATACTCGTGCTTATGATTGCTTTAGTTATATTACAGAAAACTCTAACCAAAAAGAAGTTATAGAAATAGCTGAGTTGGGTAAAAGGCATTTCTTAACATATTTTGATGTTGATGATTTCGAAGAAGAAAGGGAATCAGATGAATGCGAATTTGAAGAATGGTAATATTGATGACCAAACGGTAATCAAGTTAAAGAAAGAAGTTGAATTAGCAGAGAAGAATGTTAAAAAACTTAAACAAGACCGTGAAATGTATCAAACACTTGTAAACAAAATAAATAAAGATTTATCAAAAGGAGAAATGGAATTATCCGAATTAAAACAGAAATTAAATACCTTTAATACCAAATCATTTATTACAGACCATGCAACTTTAAGATATTTAGAAAGAACTGGTATTATTGATATTAAAAAATTAAAAAATACTTTATTAACAGATGAGGTATTACATGCCATTTATATGAACGCCGAAAAAGTTTATTCAAATGGTTATGAATTTAGAATAAAAAATGGTAAAATAGTAACAATCCTTTATGATGGTGAGGAATTATAAATATGCCTGATAATTATGAATTAACTCCTATTGACATACAAAACGCACACGATAATCAATTATTAAATGAAATGTATGAGCAAACCAATAAAACTACTTATGCATATCCAATATATCAAAATGGAACAACATATGTTGGAATATATAATAAAAATGAATATTATATAATAAGTTATGAAAATATGCGTCCAGAAGAAGCTTTAAAACATATGAAATTTAAGGAACTCAAAACTCAACATTCAGATAAAAAAACACTAACTAAAGAAGATTGGAAAATTCTTGATAAATGTCATAAAGCAGTGGCTGATTATACAATCAACTTATATTTATCAGGTCAAATGAAAAAAGAAATAAGTAGATAAAAGAAGAGCCCTGAAAATCACAGGGCTCAATCTTTAACTCTTTTTGGGTTGGTCTTCTAAATTATCTTCTTTTGGAAGACTTTTTGAGAGATACCAACGACCATCGGATGCTTGTGAAACATTACGCTTTGTCATACCTATGGACTTATAAAAAGCTTCATCAGTACCTAGACCTACCTGAACCTCATTTGTTTCTTCATTTATGACTATTGCATATTTTCTCATCTTTAAGCTCCTAACGGATATAATTCAAGAACAGTAAATGTTCCAGTCGTTGTTAATGTTGAATTATTAGGAACAATAAATTGTCCGCCAGTCTCAACACTTGAATAAAATACTTCACGATTATTAACATTAACTGAACCTATTCCTCTTACATAAGCTACATATCGTCTAGTCGTAGTATATCCTGAACTAAATGATAATGCAGCATTATAATTGGGCATCAATTTATCAACAATCGTAGCAACACCAGAAGCATTAACATTACTCAAACTTGTATCAGCTTTACCATTTAAATCTGTTGCTATATTATCCAAATTAACTGAAACAGATGTTTTAGTTGTATTGGCAATTACCATATAGACAAAAACTTTAATAGTCTGAGGTTGAACATCAGCACCATTTTGGTAAATTGATGAGCTTCGAGAAGCATCAAATCCTAATTGTATATTCCCTGATACTTCATCAGAAACTCTTAATCTTGCATATGCCGAATTACTAGCATTATAAAATGCTCCTGAAACTGCAGAAGTTTCACTCGACTTATCAGAAAAATAAGATGATAAACCTGTAATATTAGGTAATGATTGTTGAACTAAATCACCAAGAGCTGCCAAAGATACAGTTCCTTCAACGATACCTGTAATCTTTGGCAATCTAACGGTGTTATTAGTAGAATCATAAACGAATTTACCACAAACTCCATAAGTAGAGACTGTCGTTTGCCATTGAGCTTCCGTAATGAATAAATGACTATATGTCGGATTTTCAGCTAAAGAAGCTATATATGATACAAACGCAGCATAACTACCAGAGCCATTGATTAGCGAACCATCTACTAGGTGTAATCCGCTATCAGACAATGGTAGATTTGAATAAACAAGCTCGCCGATGTTTCTAGAAGATTTATCTTCACCAGTATATGGCAAAAGCACATTACCAGATAAATCTTTTAAATAAACATTTTTAGCAGTTGTTAAATCTACCATTTCAACTTACCTCTGATAATTATTCAGTAATTTCTTCCCATACAAGCAATGCAGAAGCAGCAGGAATTGCAGATGCAGCAATTTTACCATTGCTATCAGATACCAATACCATAGAAGGTGTCAAATCTGTATCAACAACAGTTGTAGCAGCACCAGTAATAGTAGCTTGCTTGCTGTTAATTTGGTCTTGAACATTTGAAGTAGTTCCACTCAAATAGTTAACTTCAGTAGCAGTAGCAGTAACGTCTGTAATTTTTGCCAAATGTAAAGCCGGAATATCAGCTTCAGCAAGGTCTTCACCAGCAGTTACCAAACCTTTTGCATCATAAGTAATTTTTGTATGAGTAGCACCAGTAATTGCAGTGTTTGCGTCAACTTTTGTAGCCAATTGTGTGTAAACACCACCAGATTGAACGAGCTTCGTAGAAGAAGCAGTCGGAGTAGCATCAACAATAGCAGTATCAGTTGTATCAACACTAATTTGATTGTTGGAAATATTGATACCATCACCCTCGGTATAAATATCAATCAAATCTGATACAAGAATATACAAGTGCGAGTCAGCTGAATTAGCAATTACCAAATCAATATACTTATCACCAACTTTATAACCTTCAACCGGAACATCAGCTTCAACGCAGGTCTTAACATCACCAGACTCAACAACCATATCCTTCGGAATGTTAATAGCTTCACCAACATTAACACCATCTTTTGTCAAATGATATGTTGCAGAATAGCCTTCACCAGCAGTTGCATCTTTAGCAATTGTATATTCAGCAGCAGCCGGCAGAACGATATTAGCCTTTTTATTAGCATCAATCGTAATATCAGTACCGTTTAATTGAACACCTTCCAATACGTTGACTTGAGCTCCCTCTTCTACTGTGCTTAAGTCATATGTTTCAGCACCAGAACCGTTAATAACCAAAGCACCAGAGGTCTTAGGTAACAGTTCGTTGCCTTCTAAATCTTTTAATTGAATATTTTTTATAGTCATAATTAGTTTTTCTCCTAATATAATTTAAAATTATGATTCATGAGATTTGTTTCTCATACTTTTATTTATCCTTTTTTAATTATATTTTTAATAAATCCGTATTAGGGAAAAGCCTTATTTTTCGTTAAAAACTAAAATAAATATCTATACTATAAAAAATTCCTCTGAAAAATTTCAGAGGAATTTTTTATTATTTATACTCATTTTTAATTAACTAAGCCAAACACCCTCAAGATTTGCCAACCAATTTGTTCCAGAATCAAAACTTCTCATCTTAATTAAATATGTATAACCATTTTCATAAGTTGGTGTAGAAGTTAATTCAAATCTAACATTTGATGGCATTGTAATTGTTCCAGAAGTATAAACTATTTTAAGATAAACTTCCATTACATCGTTTGTCGTTGTATTTGTAATAGTAAAAGTAGTATTACCATCAACAGAAGCATTATAATAAGAAGTTTGCAAATCAATAGAAATTGCTCCATTAGATACTGTTTTTTGCTTCTTAATAACAGGTGTATTAACTAATACAGAACTTACAGATGTTGCATATCTTACATGACCAAATTCACCTGCAGGAAGTGCATTTAATAATGTTAATGTATTACCATTGACCGAAAATTCTGTATATACCAAATCAGTATTTCCAACATTAACCCAAACCATAGATTTATCAATAGGAGTTTGAGATAATGTAATAGTAGTTGTAGTTTCAGTTGTTGTAAATGTATCAACCACAAATACAGCACCATCTCCACCACCACTTACTTCGGCCCAACTAGCAATTGTTCCATTTGTTGTTAAGAATTTACCAGATTGTCCAGTTTGGTCTGGCAAAGCATCAACAGTTGCCCAAGAAGCAGAACTACCATTCGTGGTTAAAAACTTGCCTGATTGCGATGTTTGGTCAGGAAGAGCGTCAACTGTTGCCCAACTTGCATCTGTTCCATCTGTGGTTAAAAATTTACCTGATTGACCAGTCTGTGCAGGCAGAGAATCAATTGTAATATCACCAGAGCCAAGAATTGAATTATTGTTAATTGTTTTAATATTTGTTCCTGATACTAAAGCATCTTGTTTAGCAGACCAAGTTGTTTTATCTGTAGCTGATACAAATTTATTCGTTGATGTAGTATCATCTACTAAATCAGCATCCAATTTATGTGTTGAATCTATTACTGTTTGATAAGTTGCAGATAAATCAGGAATATCAGAAGATTGTAAATCAGCACCAGCAGTTACCAAACCATTTGTATCATATGTAATTTTGCATTTTGTAGCACCAGTAATTGCAGTATTTGGTTGTAATGCAGTAGCACCGGCGGCTGCTCCAGCTTCAATTGTAGCTAAATTAGATATAGTATCTTGTTTACCATCTAATGCTTTTTCCAATTTACCAACTGCAACATTTAATGTATCAGATGTAGTAATTGCAGAAGCACTAGCAGCTTTTTCATAACCTGTCATAAGGTTAATTGTATTAGAAGCTTGAGTATGAGCTGATGGTGCAAATTCTTGAGGTCTATCTTCAATATCATTCCAATCAACACCAGTAATATATCCAGCATCATTTGTTAAGTCTGAAACATTATCTCCAGGTTGAACAGCAGTATTACCCAATGCAGCACCAGAACGAATATCTGCTAAATCCGCAATCGTATCTTGTTTTCCATTTAAAGCCGTATTTAAATCTGTTTGGTCAGATAAAGTTCCAGTAATATTACCCCAAACAGCTGAGCCTTCATCAACCACTGCCCAAGTTCCATCACCTTTTAAGAATTTACCTCTATCGGCAGTTTCTGGGGCAGGAACTAATCCAGATGAACCATCAGCTGATGAAGTAGCACCACCAAATACATCATAAGTAGTATCTGTAAATACAGCATCAGAAGGAACTGATTTTGCTAAAGAGAATGATGTCGGTGTAGCATTACCATTGGAATCTACATATACAGGTTGTGTTTCACTACCAACAGCAGTTGACTCTGTATGTTTAACAGCAGTTGCAGACAATTGATACGGTGTTAAATCAATAAATCCAGTTAATACATCATATTTATAATCAGGTGTCTGTTCAGTTCCTAAATTTATAGCAACAACATTAGAACCAGCAGGATATGATTTACCTGCACCTTCAACAAATCGATTGTCAGTTACAAAAGCATCTGACATATTATAAACATTACCTAATACACTTTTAGAAATAACTGGTAAATTCTCAAATGCAATAGAACCAGCAGGTCTATAAACAGCTGCAACGGCAGAATCAATAGCTAATTTAACAGCAATACCATTTAATGGAGCAGTTCCTGTTGCTGAATATTCAGATGTTACAGCATCGCATTTTTGAACTTGACCATCAGCATCAATATAGACTCCCTGACTTGCACTACCAGTAGCTGCTGAAGTTGATAATCTGCGAACCAAATTTGTATAAGCTCCGCCAGAAGTCAAAGCAGCACCTGAACCACTAGCAACTGTATCAGTAGTGGTAGGAACAGAAATATCAATATCTACATCAGAGGTTGCATTAGTTGTAAATGAATTTACATTTGTTCCGTTTTTCTTAACTGTAATAGTAGCATTACCAATTGTTGGTGTATTTAATAAATCATTATAAGAACCACTTGTTGCAACAGCAGCTAAATCAGCAGTAGGTGTATAATCAGCTAATGCTGTATCAATCATTCCACTAATTGTTGTGGTTGAATTATGGATTGTTGTATCATCAATATGGTCTTGAACTGTTACATTAGCAGTAGATGTATTAACAGCTGAAGCTACAGTTTTTGGTAAAACACTTTCATATGTTGAACCAGATGGAACTAATACGCTTACCTGTCTATTATCATTTATAATATCAACCATCTTTATATTTTTCCTAAAATTAGAATTCAATAACTTATATCAGTATTTATCATTTTGAAACAAAAAGAGCTTATGTCAATTTTGGCATAAGCTCACTGATAAAAATATTTTTATTTTAATGAATTTCTGTAATTTCAATCAATGCTTCTGCATTGGTAATTTTTGTTTCTCTATCATCACCAGCAACAACAGCATCAGCAACCATATTTTCGTTAATATAACCCAAACACGGTGTAGTTTTAACAACATCACCTTCTTCAAGATTAGAAGCAGATGTAACTGTATAATCAGCTGCACCAGTAATTCTTAAAGTATTGTTATTAACCATAACGGTATTATTAAAATACTGGTCATTGATTTTTAATGTATCAGCTAAAGCCAAAGCGATACGGCGTTTCAAAGCTGGAATTCCTTCTAAAACAGTACCATCATTTAATTCATCAGCAATAACCATACCATCAAATTGCTCATATCCAACTAAAAATGTCATTTTTGTTGGTTGAGTAATATGGTCAGCCCCTTCAGCTTCAACCTCACCAAAATAATAAATACCACCTTGAGAAATATTATAGCACATTTGTTTCCAACGAATATAACCCAATGCTTTTGCTTTGTATTGGTCAACAGTTTCACCCTCAATAGGTTGCTCTAAAATATCAAAATCATCATATTCATGGACTCTTTTATTATCCAAGAATCCTTTCTTATCTTCGGTACTCTCATCTAAATTTGTACCATCGATTTCAACTTTAAACAATTTCTTCATTGTTTATATAATCCATATAAATCTATATGATTATTTATCATTTTTATGAAAATAAAAAAGCGGTTGAATTAAACAACCGCTTATCTCAATCAAAATAGTGGGTTTTGTTCTCTATCCTTTTCGAGACAAACGCCCTTTTATGTCCCTAATAATGTTCATAACAATCTCACTTTGTGTATTAGCGTTATCTTTGGTAAACAAAAGATAAGTATGTGCACCAATAGTTTTTGTGGATTGTGCTTTATTGAACCATTTATCAGTTTCCGACTTATATAATGATGTCAAGACATAATGCTTTATCTTAACTAATTTAGTTTTATTAAGGAAATTAGTATCAGTAATCATCAAAAAAGCTATGGTTTGCGACCTAACCCAAGCATTTTTTTCTTTTGGCAATATTATATTATGACTTGTCCAAGAATACTGTTTATTAGCAAAGACCACATTACATACATTATTTGTAGCGTTTGCATTAACATATCTTCCGTGATTTAAGCGACTAAACACGGTTAAAGACACACCAATCATATCGTCAAGTGATGAATTACGAGCTTCATTATATATGTTCATTGCTAAACATATTGTTGAGTCTTGTTTCTCATTATCTAAGCTCTTTATAGGGGAGATAATTAAATCTTTATCTATAAGTCTTTTAATCATCTCGTTTTTCTTTTGGACTTGTCTGT
>Ga0247611_10009896_pt1 | contig 11330 bp, 11 predicted proteins | sample 177DNAGHGhighgp2_FD_192422 | JGI IMG/M metagenome (GOLD analysis project Ga0247611, IMG submission 192422) | Sheep rumen microbial communities from Palmerston North, Manawatu-Wanganui, New Zealand - 1770 DNA GHGhigh gp2 | ecosystem: Host-associated > Mammals > Digestive system > Stomach > Rumen... | reverse complement strand
TGTCTCTCACGACAAGCCGGTCTGTTTGATTATAGATGATACAGACGCTCCCAAGACAGGTAAGCATTCAGAACTGATCGGTCGTATATGGTCTCATGTGCTTCGGCGCAGCATCCTTGGATACAAGTGCCTTACACTTCTTCTCTCTGATGGCACCAGCCAGTTGATGCTCGACTTTTCTCTTCATGGCGAGAAGGGAAAGAAGGAAGATAGGCTCCAAGGTCTTACATCTAAAGAGCGCAAGGTTCGCTTTAGTGAAGACCATACTGGTCAGGCTGTAGAGGAACGCATCAAGGAGTATGATATGAAGAAGACCGATAAGGCTATCGAGATGGTCAAATATGCCATCAAACGTGGTATCCGCTTCGATTATCTTCTGATTGACAGTTGGTTTACCAATGCAGCTTTTGTGAAGCTGATCACTTCTCGCCATATCAAATGCAATCTGCTTGGCATGATCAAGCTTGGCAAGACCAGATACCAGACTCCATATGGAGAGCTGACAGCCAAGGAGATTATCAAGAAGCTCCATAAACTTGGTCTTTGCAAGCATAATGCCACTCTCAAGTGTACCTATTGTACAATCGATGTGAAGTATGCTGGCACAACCGTCAGACTGTTCTTCTGCAAGCGTGGACGTAATGGCCAATGGAACGGATTGCTCACTACAGATATGAAACTTAGCTTCCTTAAAGCCTACAGAATCTACTCCATGCGTTGGGCTACTGAATGTGCATATCGCGATTGCAAGACTCTTCTGAATCTTGGCAGATGTCAGTCGGTTCATTTCTCTGCACAGATTGCCAGCTTTACACTGACCTTGATGCAGTATAACATACTCTGCACAGTGAAGCGATTTGAATCGTATGAAACCATCGGTGCACTCTTTGCAGATGCAACTGATGAATCTCTCGAGTTGTCTGTTACGGACAAGATATGGGAACTGATACTGGATACCATCCTGGAAATCGCTGCATTGGTATCTGCTGATGCCAGCGAGTTGCTTAGTGCACTTATTGATGATAATCCAAAGTTCCATAAACTGTATAAAATGTATAATTTAAATGCCGCCTGATGAATTTATATTCACAAGCGAAACTTTAGTAACATTAATTAGCAAGCGAGTTTGATTATTCATGTAAAATCATACTCGAATATTAAATATAGTCAATATTCAGAGACTATAGAATACCATAGTCAATACACGTATAAGATTCGGTGTACCTTCGCATAGATTTTTATTCATCAAAAACGAATTACAATGGACAAAAAGTATTTTGAAGAAAGCGAGTGGTCACACGATTTGCTCCAACAGTTCGGGCTCTCTCGTGAAATGATAGAAGACCTTCCTTCGCCAGTACTTGATGACCTGACGGAAGGCCGACGCTCCCCGATGCTTCCTATCCTCATGACCAATAAAGAAGGACAGCAGATCAAGACTCACGCACGTTTCAGCTTTTTCAGAAACGACAACGACAGTATCAATGTACTCTTCTATCCAGAACTTATTGAGGCAGACCTCAGCCGATTTGACAGCCAGCAGCAGGAAGACCTGAAGAATGGCAAGACCATTCAGGGAGATATCGAGAACAAGGATGGTAATATGGTAAGATCATATATCCAGCTTGATCCTGATACAAAGCAGGTACTTTCTGCACCGATAGCTATCATCCAAAGTAATATGTCCGGACTGTTTGCCAAGCAGCAGTTTACCGACACAGAGGAGAATGCTCTGCAGAATGGCGATACCGTTACCTTCCTGGTAGACGAAGATCCTGTAACTATCGGCATTGACCTGACCGACAAATGTGGTCTCCGCATCCTTGAAGGCGATGAACTGGACTGGAAGAGACGTACCAAGCAGAATTTTGAGAAGTATAATTTCGGCGTATATGGATGCTGGACGATGGATGATGACGGTTATCTGGACTACACCTACGAGGAAGACTATTCTGAGGAGATGTGGGAGGAACAGAAGAAATCCGGTCAGAAAGCCATGGGCATGCACCGCTAATCATTAACAGATAATCAGACAACAGAATTATGGCAGAGAAAGACTTTGACGAGGCAGTAGCGAAAAATCCTATTCTCAATGGAGTAAACATCTCTTTTCTGGAAGGAATCCAGCAGTTTGAGCCTCAGTACATTGATGAGTACACAGACTACTGCATTGCTCACGAGCTCGACCTGAATGAAGACAGTGCCTTCGAGTTCCTTGAGATGAAGCAGCAGCTCATGGAAGAGTTTATGGACAACTAATAGAAACGATATGGCAATAAGACAGAATGCATTACCCAATAGGGGCGATCTATCCGCTGACCTGCAGGACATCCTGAGGCGAAACGGTATGCAGGCACACATCATCGCTGATGGAGATGCCTACAAGCTTGCCGTACAAGGACATGACTCTCCCCTTCTGACTTATAACGTCAGTGCCAAACAGATGCAGGCATTGAACGACTGGGGCACCAACTATGCCAATAAGCATGCCTATGATACCTTCGCTGATATTGTGGCCAAAGCCTTCTATCTTCCCAAGAACTTCGTGCATGCACGTAATGCCAACGGTCGTGTAGCCATGGGACTTCATGGTTATCGCGTCGGTGTCGGAGAATACGGCCGTATGCCTTGGGACAGAAGAGCCATTCATCCGGTGATGGATCCATGGCATGGCAGATTCCTTGGATGGACACCACGTCAGCAGGAAGGTTTCCACATGAGAAGAGTCGGTGGAGCCTTGTTCATGCAGGGTGCTCCGATGGTTCCAGAACGTCCAGACGGACGTATGAAGCCAGGAGAGTTACAGAGCGGAGCCTATGGATTCTATTACAAGGGGCAGCAGTCTCAGGCTATGGCTCAGCCAACTAATGATGTGCTGGCAGACCTGCAGGCTGTTGTAACACCTGTGGCTGTACGTCCAAGACCTAAAGATCCGGCTATTCCGTACAATGACCTGATCACGTCGAAGGTTTATTTCAGCAATGAAAAATGGCAGCAGTGTCTGGAAAGCCATGGTATCATCATTGATCCGGAAAAGAAACAGCTGACCATTCAGAGCGAAGCCACCAAGACGGACATGGTCTATGACCTGACTGACGAAGAGCTGAAAAAACTCACCAGCAACAACATCAAGCAGGTTCCCGTACAGCAGAGACTCGACATCATCAACAATCTTATCAGAAATGATTTCGATGACAAGATCACCATGGCGATGCTTAACAGCAAGGACCGAATTACCATACGACTTAATCCTGCAGTGGAAGCAGAACTGAATGGAAGACAGCAGCAGATTGAGCAGCAGGCACAGCCTATCGGTATGGATGGGCAGAAGATCTCTCCCGAGGAGGAAGACCGTGCAGTTGGTCATGTAGATGGCAAATACCTCTATGACCTCAACGAGGACAAAGGCTGGTTCCGTGAAGGCAGGCATGGCAGGGAGGTTTCCGTGGATGACATCAAGGTCGAGCCTGTACGCAATGAGCAGGGTGAGATCGAGAAAGACAAGAAAGGTGAAGGCAAGTACCGTATGACAGCTGTCATCAATGGAGAAGCGGTCACCCATGAGATCACGCAGAAGCAGTACGACAAGTTCATGGCTATCGATGACTACCATCGCATGAAGCTGTTCGCTCATATCTTCCATGAGGTAGACATGAAGAACATGCCTGGTACACATGCCAACATCGGTGCCCAGATCGGTGGAGCCTTATTGGCTGGACTTGCTGTTTTGGATGACATCGCTCATGCACATCGTCCATCCCCTGCAATCTTTGAGGAACATCATGAAGGATCGCGTCATACGGTCTATATGAAATCAGGTGTGGATTCTCCTCAGGACATCGCCGCAAGAGCCTTTGATGCAGGAGTCAACGCAGCAGAGCATGGTGTAGGCATTGGACATCAGCGATAACGAAACAGAACGATATGGGTAAACTAACATACGAAGATTACAAATCACGTCTCAGCATTCAGGATATACTGGTGGACGCAGGCTATTCGCTCAACAAGCGTGATGGTCTGCGCTATCCATCGTATATCAAGACAGACAGTCAGGGACGACGTATCAGAAACGACAAGTTCATTGTCTCTGGCGCAGGTCAATGCTGTTTCCAGCCACCTGTACAGCGTAATTACAATATCATTTCCTTCATCAAGGAGTTCCCGGAGAAGTTTGCTGATTACTAGCCTGGTATGGACAAGGACAGACTGGTAAATCTCGTCTGCTGCCGTCTGCTGAATGAGCCTGTTGAAGACCGTCAGTCTCGTATCGTCACATCCCTGCCTCCACAGGATCCTTTCCGTATTGACGACTATTCACTTCATCATTTCAAAGGTGATGACCGTGAAAGTCAGAAAGCCTTCTACCCTTACTTTGCCAGCCGTGGTATCAATCTATCGGCTCAGTATGCATTTCATCATGCTTTCCTGCTTGCCTCAAAAGAGAAATACGGTAAGTCATACACTAATCTTTCTTTCCCCATGCGTATTCCTGCCATAGGGCTTGAAGGTGCACCGAAGAATACTGAGATAGTGGGGTTTGAAGAACGTGGACGTGCCATCAACGGTAAGGCTTACAAGGGCATGGCTCGTGGCAGCAATGCCAGCGAAGGCATGTGGATTGCAAGTCCATTGAACACAAAACTGGAGAATGCCAAGGAGGTATATGTCTTTGAGAGCGCCTACGATGCCATGGCTTTCTATCAGTTGCATACGGACAAGGAAAGCACACTGACCTCGAAGGAGAAATACTATATGAAAGCCAGTGTCTTTGCATCTACGGGAGGCAATCCATCGGCAAAGCAGCTCGAAGGACTGATGAAGACAGCCAAGGATGCTGTATTCCATGTCGGTTTTGATATGGATGAAGCCGGACAGAAGTTCGCCAAGCAGTTCAATACACTGGCTGAGAAACAGAATATTCCGCAGACACGAATCATCCGTGAAGAGACTGTAGGAGGATTCAAGGACTGGAACGATCAGCTATTGGCTGAGATTGCCAATCGTAAGAACCCACTCTACAGCAGTAATGTCCCAGAGGAACTGAAAGCATATGTAGACTCCTTCCGCAAGGATGGCAATATACCTGCCCTTCATGAGGTTTTCCATCCTTTCATTTATGATGATGAGAAGGTGGATCTCCTGCCACCCAAGGCAAAGGAACTCTTCAACAAGTACATTTACGCCAAGGAAGAAGCCATGGAACTCTGCTCTTCCTATTTTGTCCATCCAGATGACAAAGGTGAAGCGCTTCATCAGGCTGCAGACTGCTACAGAGCCTTCAAAAAGGAAATGTATAATCTTCTTCATGTCACAGAGAAGGATGTTGCCATGTCTGCCAAACATGCACAGAAGGAAGAAAAGCAGAGCAAGCAGATACCTGTTGCTGAAGACCAGAACGAAAGTGATGATCTGGAGGATAACAAGAAGATTCAGCATGATGTTGACTATACAACATCCGTTGATGAACAGGGTAATGTTGAAATGGATGAAGAGACCAACCACCTCCATCTTCTGGAGTATTGCCCAAAGGTCGCTCACTGCCTTGCGTGAACCACTGACCTTATACTCTGTTGTTGCCTGATTTGCCATAATGATAATATTTAACCGATATTACTTATTCTTTTTGTTTGCTCTCTTGACGATACGTTCTGCTCTTCTCTTCTTCATATCTTCAATCATACGACGAGCATTCTCCTGAAGCTCTTCCTTTGACATGCGTCTCTGCTGGCTCAGCCACTTCAACAAGTCGTCTTTCTTCACAAAGATTTTATTGACAGGCTTATAAACAGGGAATGTACCTCTTGAACTCATGGTTCTAACTGCCGTTCTTGAGACATTCAGATATGCAGCGACCTCATCAAGTGTGAGGAACTCCTTTAGAAGCCATCGCTGCTGCTCAAACATCTCCATCGTTGCCTTCAAATCGTGGAGACTCTCATATTGACTAAGAAACTCCTTAATCTCCACAACCTTGGTGTACAGTTCATTCACTCTACGCTCCGTCTTAACGAAGTCCTGAGAATCATTGATTTGGGCAACAAACTGCTCCATCTCTTTTTCCAATGTTTTCTTTCTCTTCATAATCGATAACATTAAGTTTTACTTTTCCCTTCTGTAGAATGATCTACTTCTGGGTTGATTAAAAATTATATTGCTTCACAAAGGTGATGTTTCGAGAAATGCAAGGAGTCATTAAGAAATACTACCCGTAAGTGTGGAGATTTCTTCATGAACCTCTGGCACTGTTCTTTCATTGTCGACGAAACATCGATTACCTTTGCAACAGAATTTTATCAAACCAAGAAGTCGATTATCAGATAAGCAACAATTAAAACAATACATTACGACTGTATTTATAATGAAAACTGTTAAAAATGAAGGTAAAACTGCATTTTTATTGCTAAAAGAAGAACCATATCGAAAATATTATCTAATTTTGCAATGTTAAATACAACGTTCGGATAAGTTATAGTATAATATACTAGTTTAAACTATTCGATTAGATAAGTTATAAGAAGTTATGGCAGACTATTATGAATACTCCATTCCTGAGTTGGTAAAGTTACTCGGAACTCGATTCAAGGATTACCGTATGCGCTCAAATATGACACAGAAGGATGTGGCAGAGCAGTCAGGACTGACGGTAAATACCATTCACAAGTTTGAGAATGGTACAGTTCCCAATATGTCGCTCAGTACATTCCTGTTGCTCTTGAAAGCAATAGGTTGTATCAACGGATTGGATGATCTGATGCCAGAACTTCCAGAATCTGCATACCTGATCAAGAACAGTGGAAAGAAGGTACAACGTATTCGTCACACTAAAAAGTAATGGATATGACAACAAAGATATTACGAGTAATGCTTTGGGGACGTGAAGTTGGACGACTCTCGTTAGATCCTCGCAGAGCACTGCCTTATTTTGAGTTTAACCGTGAGTGGATAGAGTCTGGACTTGACATTTCTCCACTCAACGCTTCTATCAAGTTACCGCAGAACCTGCGCCCTATCTTTGGTGCCTCTGAAAAGATATATCAGAAGTTGCCGCCATTCCTGGCAGATTCCCTTCCAGATGCTTGGGGTAACGAACTCTTTGAACAGTGGCGACAGCAGCAGGGATTGAGACTTGGCGACATTACCCCACTCGACAAGCTTGCCTTCATAGGTCGTCGAGCTATGGGTGCTCTCGAGTTTTTGCCTGAGTCAACCAATTTTCAGCCTAAAGAGGCTATTCAATTACAATCATTGATAGAACTGGCCAACAAGATCTACACTGAGCGAGAAAACGCTCATATAGACCCCGACCAGAGCCTTACGATGCAGGCATTATTGGCAGTAGGTACATCTGCTGGTGGACGGCAGCCTAAGGCCATTATTGCCATCAATAAAGAGACAGGCGAGATTCGTAGTGGACAAGTTGAGAATCCAGAAGGATATGACTATTGTATTTTGAAGTTCAATATTCCAGAGCGCTCGATGGCTGAGTTGGAGATGGCTTATCACGAGATGGCTATCAAGGCAGGAATTCGCATGTTCCCTTGCTGGCTCATGGAGGTTGAAGGCAACAGGCACTTTGTAGCCAAGCGATTTGACCGTGAAGGCAACAAGAAGATCCACATGCAGACACTGGCTGCACTCTATCCAGAAGCAGACAGCTACGAGCGACTGTTGTGGGTTTGCCGCAAGATGCAACTCTCAGAACTCGACAGCGAGGAAATCTTCCGTCGTATGATATTCAATATCCTTGCCAATAATACGGACGATCACAACAAGAATTTCTCGTTCCTCATGGACGAGAATGGTCGTTGGTTGCTTTCGCCTGCGTACGATATGACCTACATCTTCAATACAGGTGGTTTCCTGCCAGAAACTCAGCACTGCATGATGATCCGTGGCAAACTCAGCAACATCACGCTTGAAGATGTCATGGAGTTAGCCAAGGAGAATGGTATTCGTAAAGCCGAAAAGATCATACAGGAAGTATCAGCAGCTGTAAAGGAGTTCCGTCAGTTTGCTGAAAAGCATGGTGCACAGGAACGGTGGATCTCTACTATCGAGCATACCATCCAGGAGAATCTGGAATCATGGGGATTGATTGGTCATACTATCGCAGATGCTTACACCGACGATCAAGGTCGCAAGATTGAGAATATCCGAATTGAGCAGCAGTTTAAAGGCAATTACCACTTGCTGGCAACAATAGATGGTAAAGAGCGTAAGTTCGTCATTCGTAAGAAGACGGAAGAACATGACGAGATCACTGTTAAGGGTATATCGAATATACCTACAGAATATCTGAAACAATTGGTTGCAAAATATATGGCGTAGTCTCAATGAGATTACGCCATAATTATTATTTGTTGTTCATATAAAACCTATGCCATCCGTCCATAATGCTCTGTATATTCTCTCGTCCTACAGGATTTGAGGATTGGATGTTATATGGAGGAGTATCGATATTGTGATTTAGACAATAGTCGATAATAGCCTTAGCACAGGTCATGCCATTATGTTCGTTTTCTCCAATCTCTCCAAGATCATGATCGAAGCATACTTCATCGGGACAGCCTCTTTCCTCAAGAAAGCTGATAACGTCATCGTAGTTCTTCGCCCAAACAATTTCATCTGGAGGAAATGGAGCATAACGAGCTGACCATCCCTCGAAGGGATTTCTCATGTCATCTATCCAAAGTAATGTCATAACTCTTCCATTTTATGTTATTGCCTTCAAAAGAGAAATCACTTTCTCTTCTCTATCTGTTTCTTAATAATTGACCTTACCTGTTCATACGATACAGGTGTGAAGTCATTATTGTCTACACCAACATCATACTGTGTAGGATAAAGGTATTGCAGTCTTCCCGCATCAACGCCCGTATTGTTCTTACGGGTATGCACATGGCCAAAAAGCTGCCACACATCCTTATAGCCACCTTCAAAGCAAAGGAATGGATAGTGGTTCAGATAGATCTTCTGCTTACCAATCTCGATTCGCATCTGCATGCCTACATATTCAAAACGATCACTCACTCCCTGGCGGATATTCTTCAGGTCGTGATTGCCATAAGTAAGATAAATATGACCGTTCAGTCGATCAAGAACCTTATTCCATTCAGCAGAACCTCCCAGGCAGAAGTCGCCAAGATGAAATACGATATCATCCTCTCCTACTACCGAGTTCCAGTTGTTGATGATCTTCTCATTCATTGCATCAACGTTCTTGAAAGGACGTTGACAATACTCAATGATATTACCATGGTTGAAGTGGGTGTCTGAAGTGAAGAACACCTTACTTCCGTCAAAATTGAAATTCATTTTTGTCTTCATCTGTTTTGTACGCATCTCTGCGCAATTAATTTAATGTGATTAGTTTAGCCCAAATGCTAAGGTGGAGGGAGAAGACTCTGAATGGGCATAAAACAAAAATAGTTGGAAAGCTTGGTAAGGACTTTCCAACTATTCTGTATATCGTTATCTATTACTATATGACTTGCATCATGCCGTTAAAATAGATTCTTTGAATAAAGTCTGATGGAAAAAACTCATACCCGATTTGTATGGTGTGACAATGTCTCGAACCAAAACATCACACACAGCTTCGAAGCGTGTAATGCCCCAAATCGATGCTGATAATAATATGTTCTGTTTTCTTTGCTGCATTGTCTGAATTTTATGAGATTCTAAAAAACTGGTTCAAAAGTAATATTTATCCTTGTATTAGCCAAGAAAAAACAAATAAATCTTTAATTTATGTATCAATATCTTAAAAAAGATGTCATTCTATAAACTGCAGCTCAGAAAGTCATCTTGTTTTCATCATGTCTCTGGCGAAGAAGTTCCTGCACATCTTCAAACGATAATTCACCTTCAATATTTCTGATGGCCAACAGCATAAGGTATTTAGAGACCTTCAAGCCGTCTACTTTCTGCAGTCCTATTGAAGTCAACCAGTTAGACGCAAGATCACGCTTTACTGGATCCTTATCGTTTTTATAGCTCTCCAACTTATGGATAAGCATTTCACTTAGTTCGTTATCTGTAGCCATATTCTCCTCGCATAACTCAACGATATTTGATACTACAAAATTAAGCAATAATCATGAGATCTAAAAACAAAATTCTATAAAACACCATTTTATGTCAAATTTTTGCCATTTGCTTACAAAATCAGGAGTTAAAATCGATTTATAGACGTTTCAAGAGAAGAAAACAACGAAAATTATGATATTCAACCTTTTCTTAACCTAATGACACAGAAATCTTATTTTGCCATCAAAAGAGAAGAAAGGCACGAATCTCTTCTACATGCAGAAATGGCAAAAGACATTGATGGCAACTGATGGCAACAAATGGTTTGTATAGTCACTCCCTATTTTAAATATACATTGACCATACTATACATATAAGCATAAAGAAATTCCCGGAAATAACACGCGAAGTCAATAAACAACTATTGATAAGCAAATTTTCTTTTGTAGGCTATACGAATCTGAGAAAAATTGCCTATATTTGCATCGGAATTGAGTGACAAAACAGAATGTAAAATCCATTTTTGCAATAAACAAGAATAGACAAAAATGAAAAACATTTGCAGTTTTCCACTTACAACTTTTTTTGTCAATGGTTGTTGATTATTCAAAAAAAAGTAGTATATTTGCCAATGATAATGTTACGAGAGTCACACATCGGTCATCTCATGGCAAATCGGTCACTCCACGGAAACATGTACTTTATTGATATCCAAAGGCTTAGATAGGATAATATAGCAGAAATCACATTCTGCGTGGGAAAGTGATTTTTTGCAAAGAAAAGCATACCATCTGCAAATATAAGCCTGTAAATCCTCTTTAAATCAATCTACATTGATTCCGTTCATTTTTGCAGATTTTTGATTTTTAACTTTGATATTTGCAGATTATCACCCATTTTGTCCCCCATTTGTTACGTGAAATATTCCTCCAAAAGGAGTGATTTTCTCAGATTTTATTTGTTCTTTTGCCATGTCATTGATGATTTTGCTTGTCATTAAAACGCAGCACTAAGGTAAGTGAAAAATCTGACATGGCAAAATCCTGAGCAACTTTTTGTTGCTCAGGTGCTTATAAAGAAAGTTAAACTAAAGTGCTGCGGAATTTAGGAGAAAGACATACTCCTTAGAAGGAGCAAGTGAGCAGTTATTCAAGAAGTAAATAATTTAAAAGTTAGAAAGATGATGAGAAAAATCATGCAATGGATGGTGGCTGCCACCCTGACAAGCAGCCTCTTTGTATGGACATCCTGTTCGAACGATGACAATGCGGTGATTCCGCAGCCCGGCCATGAAACGGAGT
>Ga0247611_10009895_pt1 | contig 11330 bp, 6 predicted proteins | sample 177DNAGHGhighgp2_FD_192422 | JGI IMG/M metagenome (GOLD analysis project Ga0247611, IMG submission 192422) | Sheep rumen microbial communities from Palmerston North, Manawatu-Wanganui, New Zealand - 1770 DNA GHGhigh gp2 | ecosystem: Host-associated > Mammals > Digestive system > Stomach > Rumen ... | reverse complement strand
AGGATATCCGTATCATCTGGAAAGTGGAGGGCGAAATCCGGACGCATCTTCTTGCCGGTCTCCTCGTTCAAGATAAGGTTGCCCTTCTTGTCACGGAGCCAGAACTCGGCGTCGTAGTCGTGGCCCTCACGCAGCCCTTCCGCTTTTAGGATGTTCTCAAGGATAGTCTCCCCGAAGATGCCCTGCATCTTGTTCTTGCCCTTGAGGGCGCTGGCCAGGGTCTCGGCCTTATTGCCGATAGTCTCGGTCTGCTCCTTGAGGTGCTTGACCGTTTCGGCGAACTGCGTCTTGATGGAGGTGCTCTCCTCGGTGTGCGACTTCTTCTGCGCCTCGAACGCTTCTTTCATCTCCTTGATGTTCTGGTCGAGGCCTCCGGTGATGACCTTCATGGTCTCGGCAGCCTCCTTCTTGAGTGCCTCCTCGCGAGCCTTGAGAGCCTTCTCGTTCTCAAGAGCCAGGGCGGTCTTAGCTGCCTCGATGGCCTTCTCCTGACCCGCCTTGAGCTCAGAAATGGCCTTTTCATGGCTAGCCTTTATCTCTTCCATAGCCTTGTCGTACTGTGCTTTCTCGCTGACACGGAGCGCCTCAGCAGTATGGACCTCTGCCTCCTTGCGGATGAGGTCGGCCTCCCTGGCCGACAATGCCGCGGATACCTCGGACAATGCGCTTACCTTGCTGGCCAATTCCGAGCGGCTCTCACTCAGTTGGTCGGAGACTTGACGAAGGTCCTCCTCCTTGTTCTGAAGGCTCTGACTGAAGATAGCCTTGGACTTGTTGGCGCTGAGGATCCAGGCGATGACGATAGCGATGATGACGACGGTAGCGACGATGGCGATGAGAATGCTTGTGTTCATAGTTCTTTCAGGTTGTTTTCAATACATACTTTGCCTATCCATTTTTCTTACATGAATTAATGGAAAAGATTATCAGCGACTATCATTTAGAAAGGATACGCCTTTCCGACCGTTTGGGAATACCAAGTAACTCACGATATTTAGTGACGGTTCTCCTTGCGACTGCAAAACCCTTCTCAGCCAGAAGGTCTGATAGGTCCTCATCGGTATAAGGAACAACCTTGTCTTCTCCATCAATCAAAATGCAGAGGGCCGAAAGGACAGCCTTCCGACTGCAATCACGACCATCCGTCGTTTTCGACCCTTCGTCGAAGAGTGAGGGACAGTCAAGGGACGCATCTGTGGCCATCAATGTGAAAACACCGGCAGGGGAGAGGATGACGATATCCTGCGTTGCCCTTGAGATGATGCTGCTATCGATGGTGGTAAACGCCTCGATATCCTCAAGGACCATGCGACGGCTACGGGAGAAGTCGCCAGTACGCACAAAATCTACCTGATAGGAGATGCAGGCACGCAAGATGCGACGTATGACACTACGTGAAATGCAACCATCAAACGTGTCGAAGAAGATGAAAACCACATTCCGAGGCAGCTCGATATCCACGATGCAGCGGACCTTGTCGCAAAGGGTCTCATAGTTGTCAGTCTCCGCACCGGAAAAACCGATGACGCTCTCTGTCTTGAATACCCGCACGATGTCAAGCGTATCACCATCCATAATTGCCAAGGCACGTCCGGTGGACTCGTAGGACGGTATATTGGGATTGACCTCTTCCTTCTGGAGATAGTCTGAAAGGAATGCCTGGAGGCGGAGGATAGACTCAGTATCGAGTTTGACCATCTTTGTAGACGAGCCGTCGTCAAGGTACATGTTAAGAGGCTGCCCATAACGACCATTGAGAATAACTTCAGTCTCCGGGTCAATAGTAGTTTTAAAGTGGAAGTTCTTGTTCTGTTTCATATCAGTTCATTGTTTTCTTTCCAACTTATACCCCTAATGAATCAGATTCTTACACATAATGTTTCCCAAAACGCTGTCGAAGAACACACCTGTATCCCGATAGGTTCGTGAAAGAATATCAAGGTAAAGGAGTATAAGAGAACAAAGCAACACAATATGATAGTAGTACACCCGAAAGACCCGAGCACCAAGATGCTCTCACTTATCTATAAAGATATCAAGGATGTCACCCTCCTCGACTCTTGGGAACAGAGGGATGATATACTCAAGGCCATTATGGCTGCGCCGAAAGAGGATCTGCTTCCGGCGGCAAGCGAGGAGGAGAACTGGTAGGATATCCAGCCATATGGTCCAGCTATCTTTCACAAAGGATTTCGAGAACTGCTCCCAGCTGAGTGACGAGCAGATTCTTACTGTCGCCCTGGCCATTACCGACAAAGCCGTCGCACATCACAACATACTGAAGTATCTGAAAAAGAAAGGCAAACGCCTGGAGAAGGCATTCATCGTATTCTGTGACATAGACAGGATCTACATGACGCTTGATCCGGATACCAACCCGGAACAGGGCGAGGACTTCATCATCCGGACATGGGACTATCACATATCCCAGGATAATCCAAGAGCGCTCAGCATCGACTGGTCATTCCACTGCATGGGAGAGACCTGCTCGGAGGAGCATTGCTCCGGATCAGACGACATCGTAATTATCGACTAAATACATTTTGCTTGAGATGTCTCGGTTGCAGGACGCCTTTGGAATACTGAAAACAATTATTAGCTTTTGATTTTTGAAGTGTTGCACTTCTAATTAGAATTCAACCATTGATGAAAACAAGCCTTCTATCCATCTTGCTGTTAACCTTGTCTCTTTCTCAGAGCTGTAATTCAAGGCCGAAAAATAGTGCATATCTTAATCAAACGAAAGAAGTTGAGGATGTTGAAACAGCCACGTGCCCTAATATTTACTTTGAAAAGAAAGCTGCTGATGCCGATATAGATTGGGAAGAAGAAATCTCTGTTTTCCACTACTGGAGGGATATTTCAAATGACGAATACTATTTTGACATTCCTAGTGAAAAACAAGTCAATACCTGGAAGGCTCTTTGCGAAGAGAAGAATCGTATAGATTCTGTTTCTAGAAGATACCTTCAGGGGTACTATGCCAATATGAACCAGTATATGACCATTCAGGATTTCATCGAGATATGGTACGGCGATGGAGAGAATCGGCAGAATGACGACCTTACTACCTGGCGTCTTATGCAATATGACTCATTACCATTCATACAACCAGACTCGGAATTCGATAAGTTCTATGTATTAAAGAGTACTATCCAGAGGCTGCTATTATTTGAGCCTCAAAGCCAATGGGAATTGAATTGTTCTGCCGGTCTTGAGAGTGACTTCCAAGAGTATTATGATAGGGTCCTAGTCCGAGAGGCTATTCGTCACTCAAACAGGAGAACAGCCAACCTTTTGGCAAAAGAGGAGAAGGCATGGGGCAATTACCATGAGGCGCTTAACGCCGCATTTAAGATTATAGATGGCAGCCCTGACGGGATGGTGGGCTCCGCCTGGCCGATGGCAATAAGTGGCATTGCATATGATAACGCCCAAATGAGGGCATTATCGATGGAGGATTTCTATTTTGCTTTAACTGACAACCTTGATTATCATATAACACATAAGAATAGTATAATAGGGCAGTATGAGATTGAACGGCACAAGCAGATTGACAACAACCGCGTAATGAAAGAGTACCTTCATTTTATGGATTTCTTTAAAAATGAGAGTTTCTTCAATCCAGAATATAGCTATTCTGTCTCCGACTTGAGACGTGTTCTTGAGGATGAGATGAAAGCTTGGCAAGGGTGGATGTCGTCTCGTGATAAAGTATCTTCAACCCTCACAGGTCTTTGCAAGGATTGCTATGACAATGCGACAAATAACATCCGCCGGCACAAACTTATCATGCTTAAGAATCGATATCAGGGATTCGGGATTACAAGTAAAACCATTTTAGATTGTCTACTTCCATACAGTTGTGAAGATCCGGATATCTATCTCTTCTGCTTCGAAGAGAAGTGGAATTCTGTCTCGCCGGACTTATGTCACGAACTCACCTCAACTGAATAGCTTGAATGCTGCTGCGAATCTGGTTGGTACGTATCTACATCCTTACCTCGTAATGGTGCTTGCCGCCGGTGATGACTTCCGGGGTGGCGGCACCCGGGAGATACACTTCGGTGCGGATTCCCTTCGGGACGGAGACGTCCCACTTGAAGACACAGTTTTCCTTCTTCCAGGAACTCGAGATCCTTCCTTGTACGGACTCGTAGCTGCAATCCACGTAATCGAGCCCTTCGACCGGATATGGTCGCAGCTCGATCTCGGCGAAGCCCGGTTTCAGAGGACGGATTCCCGCCAGGTATTCATATTTCCAGATGATGAGGTCCCCGAGCAGCATAACGTGGTTGCCGGAGTTCATCGCCGGATCGGCCGTATTGCCGTTCCACAGTTCCCATATGGTGGTAGCCCCGTTCGCCGCCATGTATCCCCAGGAAGGATATGTATCATCAGACGCGATCCTGAAGGCCAGGTCCGGGCGGCCAAATTCAGTGAGCGTGCGCATCAGTACCTGGATTCCGATGACTCCTGAACTGACGTGGCCGCCGAACTCGTTCTCAGTCTTTTCCACCAGGGACGAGAACACCCTCTGCTGCTCCTCTTCCGGAACAAGTCCGTACCAGAGGGCGATCAGGTTGGCAGTTACGGTGTTGTTGTCGTAATAACCTCTCTCGGAGTTGTAGTATTCCTTGTTGAATGCCTCTGTGCTGGACTTCTCCTCGGCCTCGAAATAAGCTACGTCTTCCGGATGGCCGGCGATAGGGGCGAATTCCTTCATCAACTTGCAGTAGTGGATATAGTATGGGGTTGCGATCACTGCCGGAGCCGTTATGCGGGAAGGGTCCTTGGAATGGATCAGCTCAAGGGATTCCGGCGGCATGCACCAGTCTCCGTAGACATCCTTCGTCATTATCCCGTCAACCATATACTTGTCTTTCATGTAGACAAGCCACTTCTTCATAGCAGGATAATTCTTCACTACGATGGCGTCATCTCCGAAGCGCAGGTAAAGCATCCTTGTGGCATCTACGAACAGCCCCGGCCAGGTCATGTTGTCACTACGGATGGTCCAGTAATTCGGCGCCACGTCCGGAATCTGTCCTTCCTCGTTCTGCTCGGTGGCGATGTCGTCGAGCCATTTGGCGTACAGGGCGTGGTTGTCGAATATCCAGCTCTCGCCGTAGCAACCGGTCGCACGGTCTCCGAGCCAGCCCATCCTTTCGTCACGCTGCGGACAGTCGGTCGGCATTCCCCGGTAGTTCCCGCGTATTCCCCAGAACGCATTCTTGTAAACCTGGTTGATCACCGGGTCCGAGCAGGAGAAATGCCCCGTTGTGGCCATCTTGTCGTATATCACCTGCCCTTCGAAATCATCCAGCGAAGGAGCCTGGTCCAGGCCGCTCACTTCCACGAAACGGAACCCGTGATAGACGAAGGACGGATGCCAGATGACCGGCTTGGAGTCCCTGGCGACATAGATATCCCTTGCTTTGGCGGAACGGAGATTATCTGTGTAGAGTTCACCGTTCTCCTGCAAAGTCTCTGCGAACCGCAGCAGGAGGGTGTCGCCCTCGTGCATCTCCACCTTCACCTGAAGCCATCCTACCATATTCTGGCCCATATCTATGATGTACCTCCCATCCGGAAGGGGACTGACGGACACCGGCTTGACGATGTCCTGGATCTCTATGTTCGGATTAGGCTGGGCGGTGAGCTTGCCGTATGGGGCCTCCTGGAGGGCTGCCTGCGCCCATCCGCTGTCGTCATACGAAGGATCGAGCCATCCGTCCAGTTCGAGACGGGCGTCATAGATCTCGCCGTCATATTCATTGTTGCTCCTGATCGGGCCGTCGGCCGTGGCCTTCCAGCTTGCGTCGCTTGTGACTTTCTCTACCTTTCCGTCCCGATATTCAATCTCAAGCTGGCAGATCAGGCAGGGCAGCTGCTTGTCGTAGTGCTTGTAATGGTTGATCGAATCCCAATTCACCCGGACTCCCGGGAACCGCCCCGTCCCGAGCACCACTCCTATGGCATTGGCGCCCTTCTTAAGCAGTCCTGTGACGTCGAAGCTGTTGTAATACACCTTCTTGTCGTAATTTGACACGGTAGGGGAGAGCACCTGGGCTCCTCCGACCTTGCTTCCGTTGATGTAAGCTTCGTAGAGGCCGAGTCCGCAGATATGCAGCCTGGCTTCCTTGATTCCCTTTCCTGCTTCGAAGCTGGTCCTCAGGTATCTCGCCGGCAAGGAGACATCGCCGGTACGGACATCCTCCGGGGAATCGATACCTATCCACGATGCTTCCCAATTGACGGAAGGATCGGTCAGGAGTTCCGTTCCGCGTCCCGGGCGCGGCGAACACGAAAGCAGCGATGCTGCGGCAATTATCAGGCAAACGATCTTATTCATACTGCAATATATGAATATTTTGACGATATTTGTAATAATGACCCTTGCACAACTATTCAAAAGAATCATTCCTTACGTCAAGCCCTATCGCTTCCTGCTGGTTGCGACGTTGTCCTTGACCCTGCTCGGCTCCCTGCTCGCGCAGGTCAATGCCGTCGTGCTGGACCGTACGGTGGATGCAATCAACGCCCTGGTGGGATCGCCTGACTTCACATGGGCAAAGGCTGCGAGGATCCTGATAATCGTCAGCATCGTGCTTCTCGGAAAGGAAATACTCCGTGCCGGTATCTCCTTCGGGCAGAGCATATTCGGAGAGAAACTCCGTATCAATATATCCCAGAGGCTCTCTCTGGGCGTGGTGGAGAGGATCCTCCAGTACCGGATGGCTTTCTTCGCCCAGAGCGACAATGCACCGGGAATGCTCCAGGCCAGGATCGACCAGGGCGCCAGCAGCATATCCCGCACCATACAGAACTTCTTCATCAACCTCCTGCCGATGATCGTCAGTTCCGTGCTCGCCCTCATACTCATATTCGCTGCCAACGTCTATGTCGGTCTGACGGCGCTGGCCATCGTGCCGATCTACTTCTGGATCACTTCGTTGCAGGGCCGAAAACTGAAGAGTTCCCGCAAGAACATGCGGGGTTTCAACGAGAGGCGCAGCGGCAGCATTATGAGTATCCTCGAGAGTATGAACGTGGTAAAGTCCTTCAACCGTGAAGGGATCGAGCTCATGAAGCAGACCGAACTCCAGGAGGGCTATTATGGGAATCAGCTGAGCATCCGGAGGGCTTCATTCGGATTCGACGCGCTGAAAAGTTTCGTAAGCCAGACCGGAACGGTCCTGATCATCATCCTTACCTCGTATCTGGTCCTCATCGGCTATCCCGGGATGACCATCGGTAAGATCATGTACCACATCATGCTGTTCTCCAACGTGACCGCTCCGATCACCTCGCTACAGCGCATATTCGATGACCTGAATGATGCTCTGGTCTATGCGGAAGGATACTTCGACATCGTAGATGCAGACGCTGAACTGGAACCGACGGGCAATTACAGGCCTGAAAAGGTGCATGGGAATTTCGAGATGAAAGGCGTGGACTTCACGTATCCGAACGGGACCAAGGCGCTTCATGATATTTCGCTGAAGGTCGAAAGCGGCAAGATCACCGCCCTCGTGGGACTGAGCGGGGCGGGCAAGTCCACCATCGTGAACCTGCTGGACAAGTTCTACGAGCCGGACTGCGGTACGATCACCCTGGACGGGGTGGACCTCCGTGACTGGGATACGCATTTCCTCAGGGAGAACATCGGCCTTGTCCTGCAGAAGAACCATATCTTCGACGGAAGCATCGAGGAGAATATCAGGTACGGAAAGCCTGATGCTACCTTCGAGGAGGTTGAGGAAGCGGCCAAGAAAGCCAGTGTCTACGACCAGGTCGTCGCCTTGCCGAAAGGTTTCGAGACAGCTGCAAACCATTTGTCAGGCGGGCAGCAGCAACGCATCGCACTTGCCCGCATGTTCCTGAAGAACCCTCCTATCATATTCCTGGACGAGCCTACAGCATCGCTGGACGCCATCGCCACCGAGCAGATCAAGTCCGCGATCGATGCCATCAAGAAGGACCGAACCGTCATCATCATCTCCCACTCCATTTCCCAGATCATTGACAGCGAGATGGTTTATGCCCTCAAGGAAGGTCACCTCGAACAGAGCGGCAATCCGGACGAACTGTACCGCAAGGGCGGTGTTTACAAGGATATCGTAGATGCCTCAGCCAGGAGCCTGAATATCGAGAAACTCGCACAGACCATCGGCTCACAATCTTAGCCGATTGTCTTTTATCTGCTTACATTTGAGCCATGAATGCTATGCTTATCATCTCCCTTCTCGCCGTTCTCCTGACGGCACCGCCGGACGGCGGCTCCAAGTTGGTTAAAGATTTCCAGGACCCGCCACGGGCTGCCAGGCCATATGTCTGGTGGCACTGGATGGACGGGGAAGTGTCCCTGGACGGTATCCGCAAGGATCTGGAATGGATGGATGCCGTAGGGATCGCCGGATTCCATCAGTTCGACGCCGGCGGTGTCAATATGCCAAAAGCCGCACCGTTCAAGCGTCCATATCTCTCAGAGGACTGGAAGGAGGCTTTCCGCTACGCCGTGTGTCTGGCTGACTCGCTGGGCATGGAGATGGCGGTGGCCAGCGCGCCGGGCTGGAGCAGCACCGGAGGACCATGGGTGAGCCCGGATGATGCCATGAAGAAGCTGGAATGGCAGACAGTTGAGGTGGATGGCGGTAGCGTAGATATTCAACTCCCTGCTTTGCAGAAGGTTACAGGACCTTATCGGGATATTCCACGGGGGCAGGAGCATGTAATTGTGGAGCCTTACGGTTATGACGTTGCAGTCGTTGCCGTGCGCTTGAGTGAAGCGGACCGGACGATGGCGGAACTGGGAGCAAATACTTCCGTTTCGGACAGTGTCATCACCGTAGCTTTTCCACGCAAGACTACGGTCCGTGCCCTCACCCTCAGGACGGGAGCAACCGGAAACCGCTTCCGTACGGAAGAGGTCCAATGCTCTCACGAACTCCAGTGCAGCAACGACAGCCGGAACTGGAAGACCGTCAGCAAGCTCATGGTGCCCATACTGGAATATGCCACCGTCAACGTGCCGCCGACGAAGGCCAGATATTTCCGTGTGAAAGGGCCTGCCATGAAATCGTTGGAGCTCTTCACGGTTCCAAGGGTGGAACGGGTGGAAGAGCGGAATGGTTCCGCCTATCCTTTCGACGCTTGGAAATATACCACGGATGCTGTTCCTGCGGCTTTCTGCGTCCGGGAGGAAGACGTGGTGGATATCAGTGCCGGGATGGGTGAGGACGGCCACCTTGTCTGTACGCTCCCGAAAGGGAGATGGCGTATCTGGCGTTTCGGAGCCTCTCTGACCGGTAAGATGAACCATCCGGCTTCGCCGAATGCCACCGGGCTGGAGGTGGACAAACTCAATCCCGGGGCCTGGGAACGTTATTTCCACCGCTATCTTGAGATGTACAAGGAGGCTGCCGGTGGAATGCTGGGATCAAAAGGCATAACGCATCTGCTGATCGACAGTTACGAAGCCGGACCAGAAACCTGGACTCCAGCCCTTCCGGAGGAATTCAAGGTGCGTCGGGGCTATGACCTGATGCCATGGCTGCCTGTGCTGACCGGACAGATAATCGGCAGTGCGGAAAAGAGCGAACAGTTCCTGCGCGACTGGCGGAATACTCTCTCGGAACTCTTTGAAGAGAATTATTGCCGGGTCAACGATATCATCGCCACCTTCGGCATGAACGGCACCTACATCGAATCCCACGAGTTGAACCGGGCCTTCCAGGGCGATGGCATGGCGGTCAAGAAGAACGCTACGGTGCCGATGTCCGGAATATGGATGACCAACAGCCTGAGTGGATCACTGCCGGCAGTCGCGATCAGCGACATCCGAGAGAGTGCCTCCGTGGCACATATCTACGGTAAACCGATTGTCGCTGCCGAATCCTTCACGGTCAATGGTGACGGCAAACGGGCCTACACCTACCATCCCGGCAATATCAAGATGGTGGCGGACATCGCGCTGGCCAGCGGCCTCAATCGTTTCGTCATCCACGACAGTGCCTCGCAACCGTCCGACGACTACCTGCCGGGGTTGGCTCTCTTCCGTTACGGACAATGGTTCCACCGCAACGAGACCTGGGCGCCGTATGCCAGGGTCTGGACGGACTATCTCGCCCGCAGCTGCCAGATGATGCAGACAGGCCGCAGCGTGGCGGATATCCTGCTATTCTACGGGGAAGATACAAATGCAACCGGTCAGTACGGCGGAGAGTCCCTGTCATACCTCCCTCATATTCCGGCAGGATACAATTTCGACTATGCCAATCCAGACGTCCTCCTGCATGAGGTGAAGCCGGAAGGCGGCTGCCTGGTGACAGGGAGCGGCCAGCGCTACAAGGTGCTTGTACTCGGAGGCTTGTGTCGGAAATTCATGTCCGATGGGATCCGGGCCAGGATCTATGCATTGAGGGCGGCCGGCGTTCCGGTCTGCTTCGAGGACGAACTTCCTGCAATTCTAAAGGCTGCAGACATCGCTCCGGACGTGGTCCTGGAGGGTCCGGCTGACGGAATTTGGAATGACGGCTTCCTGTTCGGCGGGAATGTTCCGAAGAACAGCAGGGGATACGACTGTACGATTGCCGGCATCCAGTTCGTGCACAGGACAGGAGGTGGAACCGACATCTACTGGCTGGGCAATTTCACCCAGAAGGAATGGAAGGGTAAAGTCCGTTTCCGCGAAGGAGGTCCTTGCGCAGCGCTGTTCAATGCTGAGGATGGTTCGATGTTCCGTATCCCTCGCAACGGCGACGGGGTGGAACTGGCCCTCAAGGCTGGAGACGCCATATTCGTCGTGCTGACAGACCATCCGCTGGTTATTCCTGAGGCCAGGCCGGAATACAAGGCATCCGAGGTGATGACACTCGAGCGCTGGTGGGATGTGGAATTCCATCAGAAAGGCGGAGAAAGCGCCCTGGAGACCTTTTCGGAGCTGAATGACTGGACTACCAACATGGGAGACCCTGTTATCCGATACTTCTCCGGTACGGCACACTACAGTTCAGTATTCACCATCCCTGCCGGGGCGCTTGACGGCTTGGAAGAGGCCCGCATCGACCTGGGCGTCGTCCATGTGATGGCGGAGCTGATCGTCAACGGCCACAACACCGGCGTACTCTGGCGCGAACCATTCCTCAGCCCCGACCTCCTGCAATTGCTTCACGAAGGCGAGAATACGATCGAGGTGAATGTTACCAATCTCTGGGTCAACCGCATGATCGGAGACCGCCAGAAAGGTGAGATTCCAGTCACCAAAGTCCGCCGCTTCTACAACGCCGGAGATAAGCTTCTTCCGTCAGGCCTCCTCGGCCCCGTCA
>Ga0247611_10009893_pt1 | contig 11331 bp, 9 predicted proteins | sample 177DNAGHGhighgp2_FD_192422 | JGI IMG/M metagenome (GOLD analysis project Ga0247611, IMG submission 192422) | Sheep rumen microbial communities from Palmerston North, Manawatu-Wanganui, New Zealand - 1770 DNA GHGhigh gp2 | ecosystem: Host-associated > Mammals > Digestive system > Stomach > Rumen ... | reverse complement strand
ATTCATTATAATTTTCTATATTATTCATTATATCTCCTCCTACTATATATTTTTGCGATAAAATACCATATTCCTTTTAAAACATAAAAAAATAGGAAATTATTTTCCTATTCTTTCTTTATCAACCTTATATGTTGTAACAATCTTAGCTACCTTATCTTTAATATCATCATTATTTTTATATGCAGCAGCAATAAGTTTATCTAAATCACCTAAGAATGATTTAGGAATTTCAAGTGGCTTACCAATACTAATTAATTCATTTGGAGTTCTTTCAAGCCCCTCTTCTTCCATTAATCTTTCTTCATATAGTTTTTCACCAGGTCTTAATCCAGTTATTTTAATTGGAATATCAACATTTGGTTCAAAACCTCTATATCTAATTAACTTAACAGCTAAATCATATATCTTAACTGGTTCACCCATATCTAAAACAAATATTTCTCCACCCTTAGCATAACATCCAGCTTGTAGAACTAAACTAACTGCTTCAGGTATAGTCATAAAGTATCTAGTCATTTCCTTATGAGTAACCGTTACAGGTCCCCCGTTATCAATTTGTTTCAAGAATAATGGAATAACTGAACCATTACTTCCCAATACATTACCAAATCTAACTGCAACATAATCAGTATTCTTACTTAATTTATCATAAGTTTGCATTATCATTTCACAAATTCTTTTTGAAGCACCCATAACATTAGTTGGTCTTACTGCTTTATCAGTACTTATTAATACAAACTTCTTAACTTTATATTTATCTGCTAACTTACATGCATTTAAAGTACCTAAACAATTATTTTTAATTGCTTCATTAGGACTTACTTCCATTAAAGGTACATGTTTATGTGCTGCAGCATGATAAACTTGATCAGGTTTAAATTCCTTAAACACTTTTTCTAATCTATCATAATCTCTTACAGAACCAATAATTGTATGTAAATCTAGTTCTGGACAATTTCTAAATAATTCTTGTTGAATTTCATAAGCATTATTTTCATAAATATCAAATATAATTAGTGTTTTAGGTTTACATTTAGCAATCTGACGACATAATTCAGATCCAATAGATCCGCCACCACCAGTTACTAATATAACCTTATCTGTTATATTATCAGCTATCTCATTAGTATCTACTACAATTTGATCTCTTCCTAAGAAATCTTCATATGATAAAGGTCTTAATTTATTAGCATATTTATGATCTTTATCCATCATTGAAGCATAAATAGAAGGTAATATTTTAATATTACACTTTGTTTTATGACATTCTGTAACAATCTTATCTATTTCTGACTTAGGAGCAGAAGGAATAGCTATAATAATATCCTTAATTTTATATTTTTGAGCTAATTCTTCAATATCTTTTCTTGTTCCACAGACAGGAATACCTCTAATATAAGTTCCTACTCTATTCTTATCATCATCAACTACACAAACAATTTTTGTTTCAAAACTATTTTTATTATTTAAAACTTCATCAATTATTAATCTACCAGCATCACCAGCACCAATTAACAACGTTTTATTAAGTCTCTTTTCATTTTGTAACATTTTATAGAATGTTCTAAATATTCTATATCCAAATCTAACCATTCCAACAAGTGTTGTAAATAATAAGAATTGTACTAAATAATAACTTCTCGGCATTAAAATTTCAAAAGCTACTTTATAACTAAATATAATAACCTCAGTTATAAAACACCCCAAAATAATATCTACTAATTCCATAACAGATGCATACTTCCATACAGATGTATAAAGCTTAAATGCTGTAAAAATTGCAACCATTATTAATGCATCAATTACAATATATTTATAAGAATTAGCTAAATACAAAGCTGGTACACTACCAAAATCAAAACGTGCCCATATAGCAAGTAAAGAAGTTAATAACAATACTAAAACATCTACAATTACAAAAAGAACTATCTTAGGAAATTTCTTTTGCATTAAAGAATTAACCTTTTTCATAATTAACACCAACCTATTTATTCTCAAAAAGCCCCAGCCTGAAAGTTATCACAAACCCCAAAATAACTACAATAATTATATCTCAAAAATACTCTTCTAACAATATGAAAAGCCATAAAAGAAGTATTTCGACATAATTCCTTTTTGATACGACGGATATTATATACCTAATCACATATAAAAACAAATTTTTCTATAAAAAATAAAAACAAGATGATTTATCAAATCAATAATACTTTAGTAAAAACAAACTTTATGATCGGTAAAGTTATTGTAGAAAATGAACAAAACGGAAATATTAGAGCAGAATATGGTAAAGAAATATTAACAAAACTCTCTAAAAAATTAACTAATAAATTTGGAAGTGACTTTAGTAGAACCGGTCTCCAAAATATGCGACTATTTTATGACAAGTATAAAAATCGCCAACCACTGGCTGGCAATTTAAGTTTAAGTTGGAGTCATTATTGCTATCTAATATATATAGAAAATGACGACGAGAGAAGATTTTATGAAAATGAATGTATCAATTCTAAATGGTCCAAAAGAGAATTAAAAAGGCAATAAATTCTTGTAAAAACAGTGGTTATTCTAGCTATGATCAGTTTATCATCACCGATAAACTGATCATTGGAAGACACGGAAACAAACAAAAAGTAGTTGATTATAAATTATCTCGTTATGCTTGTTATTTAATAGCTCAAAATGGTGACTCACGAAAAAAGCTTAAAAGAAATAGAAAAAAATAACATAAAAAAAGATTTAATTTAAGAAATATTTATCAATATTTCCTTCCATTAAATCATATACAATCTCATCTTTTTTAACTATTTTCTTAAGCTTTTTATAGATTTTATCACCATATAATTCTTCATCATGATGCATATCACTACCTAAGAAAGTAATTAAACCAGCTTTTAAATACTTTTCTAAATTTTTTCTAGGCAATTTACCATATTTATCAAATAAACTTAAATAATTTCCTTGAAATAAAACACCCATATCCTGTAAATCTTCTAATCGATCTAAATCCATATATGTATATCTTTCTGGATGTGCAATAACTGGTATATATCCACAACTAATTACATTATGTAATATAGTTCTTATATTTGGATTATCTACATGCATAGAAAACTCCATCAATATATACTTAGTTCCATTTAATGTCATTATTTCATCATTTTTAAGTAATTCCATAAAATTATCAGTTAAATATACTTCATTACCTTCATATAAATTAATTGGAATATTCTCTTCTTCACAAACTCTTCTTAAATAATCAATTATTTTTCTTTTAATTCTATTGGGTGCTACTGTCTTTGTATCTTCAATATAATGAGGAGTTAAAAAGACGTCTGTAAAACCATTTTGAGCCATCTTCTTTAATAAGAAAATACTTTGTTCATTAGTTTTACATCCATCATCAATTCCAAAACACAAATGAGAATGCAAATCTTTCATAATTACATATCCCTTGAAGCATAATATTCAGAAGTATAATAACTATTATATGCACTACCTTTTACATTTGCTTTATTAATAATAATTCCATTAATCTTTGAATTAGCTTGTTCAAACGCTTTTTTAGCTTTTTCCAATGATTCCATATGTGTTTTACCACTAGATACAACCATTAGATTAGCATCAGATAACTTAGATAATACTGGTGTATCACTCATACCAACTACTGGAGGACAATCAAGTATTATAATATCATAATAATACTTTAACTCTTCTAATAATTCAGCATTATTCTTAGAAGATAACAATTCCAAAGGATTTGGAGGAGTTGGTCCAGTAGGTATTAAATCTACATGTTTAATATCTGTTTTAACAATATATCTACTTAATTTAATATCTTCTTTAAAATTCAAAATAAGATTTGAATAACCACCATTAGTTGTATTAACAACATTAAATATTTCATGTTGTCTACCTCTTCTTAAGTCGCAGTCAATAAGTAAAACTTTTTTACCTTCTTGACCATATGCTAAAGCTAAGTTAGCAGAAATAAAACTCTTTCCATCTCCAGCTTCTGGTGATGTATTTAAAATAATCTTTAATTCTTTATCAACAGCTGAGAATTGTAAGTTTGTACGAATATTCTTGATAGATTCACTAAACATTGATTTAGGATTTGCGTTAAGCATTAAATCCTTAGTTTGATCAACTACTTGTTTTTTCTTTTTCTTCTTATCTGCCATCTTACTCACCTACTTTTCTCTATGTTTAACCTTTGGTACAACACCAAATATAGGTATTCCAAATTTTTGTTCAATTTCATCAGCTGATTTAATAGTTGTATCAAAGTAATAGATAACAAATACTATTGCCAATGCTAATACAATACCAATAGCTAAATAAATTAAATAATCCTTCATTAAATTAATATTATAAGGTTTACTTGCTTCTTCAGCTTGGTCAATTACTGAGATATTTTGTAAGTTATAAATAGAATTAATTTCTTGCGTAAATACCTTAACTAACTCATTATTTAAATCAGCAGCTATAGCCTTATCAGGATCAGTTACAGAAACTTTAATAATTTCTGTATCTGTTTCACTTGCTACAGATATCTTACTAACAACTTTTTCATAACTATAATCTAAATTTAAATTATCAATAGTCTTTTCAACTACTTTTCTACTCTTAATTACTGAGCTATATGTCTTAACCAAGTTCTTATTCATCTGAATATCAGTATTTGAAGTAGTTTGTTTCTCATTAACTAAAACAATAGTTGATTGACTCTTATACATAGGTGTTTTCAAAAACAATGAATAAATAGTACCTAAAAAAACAACAATTAAAACAATAACTATTATAGTTGTAAGTCTTTCTTTAAAGTACTCAAACAGCTCTTTTAAATTAATTTCTTCCATTCGAACATCCCTCTTCTTCTCACATATCCCAATAATTGTATCATACAATACGAAAAATATGAACTAAAAAAGTTCATATTTTCTACTCTGGTAATCTTATTATTTCAAACAAGAATAAAAAATATATTCCTAGTTTTAAAGATAATTTAAATCTTAATATTTCATAAGTACTAACTATCTTATCTATAGTACTAACTAAGTATGATTCTTTATACTTAGGTAAATTTAATGTACAAGGAAACATATGATTAACTATTATATCTTGTTGTATATTATCCAACTCATAATATTTCATACTATTTTGTAATGCTAATTTAGGATGCTCTCTTAATTTTTGAAATCCATTACAATCAAGATCTTCACCTAAATAAAAATCGTGCAATAATGCAGCTCTTGTTGTTTTCTTCATATTCTTCATTCTCAAAGCTTTACTAACTTTATAAGTCCATTTAGCAACTCTTAGAGAATGAGCATATGCAGTTATCCCATGATGCAACTCATTATTTAATTTATTAAATTCTTCATTATTAACTATATCTTGTACTATCGAATAAAACTCCATAGTTTTCTTCTTACTCATCCTATATTCACCTCGGACTATGTAAATTGTAACATGCCTATAAGCATTTTTCAATCGAACGTATATTTGCTAGACACTCCTCATATATTAATTATATGCATATTAAGGTCTTTCAAACACACAAAAAGACATTATACTACAATATTTCCAAAAATGCAAAAAAAGACCGGCAGAGCTTATATGACTGAATTAATACATAACTCTTATATTCAATAATTGAATAAATCATATAAGGCTTATATGCCGGTCTTTTTTATGTGAACATATTATCATAATTTCATTCGTATGTCAATCTGGCGAATACTATTATTTACCAAAATATCTTGATGGAAATTTACTTTCAAATATAATATAAGTTTATTTCTTTCATTGCATACACCACATCCTGTCCAATAAAATGTAAGTTCATTGTATCAAACAATCTAATATCTTCCTAGCAATTTTTTCTAAAAATGCAAAAAAGGCCTTTCGACCTTTTATATTTTACTTACCCTATTACTAATTCTATCAGTACCTAAAATACGTAATATTTCATATAAATCAGGAGTTTCTCTTAATCCAGTAACAGCAACCCTTATCATATTAGATATATCTGCAATACTTCCTTTATAACTATCTGGATTTTCTTTATATTCCTTCATATTAGAGCAATATCCTAATTCTTCAGTTAATTCCTTCATCTTATTAAACCATGTATCTTTATCATCATTAATATCATAGTATTTATCAAAATAAGTCTTAACAACATTTCTTACTTCTTCAACTTCTACTCCATTAAAATCATAAGTTACATCAGTAAATAATTCATCAAACATATACCATATATTCTTCTTAACTTCACTTAAACAAGCATAATCCTTACGTGGTTTCTTCTGTTCTCTTTCAATATTAAGAACACTAGTAGTATATTCTTTATACTTATTAATTAATTCATTAAAGTCTTTATCATATTCATTTGACCATTTATCTAACATATCAAATACTACAGATGCCTTTTGTTTACTTAAATAATTCTTAGAAATATTATCTAGCTTATCTAAATCAAATAACGCTCCAGAAGAACTCATTTTCTTAGGAGAAAATTCAAATTCTGTATAAGCTGCATCAGGATGTCCCTCTCTCCATTGTTCATAATTTGAATTAATTATTGTCATAATAGCTTCAATTAAAGCTTCTGTAGGATATCCTTTTTCTTCATAATAAGTCATTCTAGCTTCAGGATCTAATCTCTTAGATATCTTTCTAATCTTATCCCCATCTTTTTTAATAATTAACGGTGTATGAATATATTTAGGCATTTTAAATCCAAATGTTTTAAATAATTCATAATGAATAGGAACAGAACTAATCCATTCTTGTCCTCTTACTACATGAGTAGTTCTCATTAAATGATCATCTACTAAATGAGCAAAATGGTATGTAGGAAGTAAATTACTAGATTTCATTATAGGAATATCAATATCATTTTCAGGAAATTCCATATCTCCATTAACTAAATCAGTAAACTTAAATTTACGATTAAAATCACCAGAACTCTTAAGTCTTATTGTATACTTTTCTCCATTTTTAATACGTTCTGCTGCTTCTTCTATATCCATATTACGATACTTAGCATATCTACCATATATTCCAATTCTTCTCTTATCTCTTGTTTGAGATTCTCTAATTGAATCCATTTCCTCTTGTGTTAAGAAACAAGGATAAGCTTTTCCTTCTATAATTAAATGCTTAATAAATGCATGATATATTTCTTTTCTTTCTGATTGAATATAAGGTCCATAGTTACCTTTTGTTTCTTTAGTATCTCTATATTCATACTCATCTGGATTCATATTATAATGTTCCATTATATGTCTAATATATTCTACTGCACCTTCAACTTCACGTGCTGAATCAGTATCTTCATTTCTCAAATAGAAAACACCATTACTCTTCTTAGCAAGTAAATAATCTATTGTCGTAGACATAAAATTTCCAATATGCATAAATCCTGTTGGAGATGGAGCATATCTAGTAACCTTAGCTCCTTCTGGTAATTCTCTTTCTGGATACTCCTTTTCATAATCCTCTATAGTCTTTGTAATATTAGGAAATATTAAATCAGCTAATTCCTTGGTAGTCATATAATCAATCCTTTCTAAATAAAAAAACTATCCATCCAACATAAGGACGAATAGTTCGTGGTACCACCTTAATTCGTGTATAAATACACCTTATTGTTTTAACGCTTCTAGCGGAATATAATATTCAACTCCAAAGTTTCTTCAAATAACTAATATATTCTTTCTCACCAACCAAGAACTCTCTTTAATAATCATTATTCTACTCTTCTTTTTCTTCGTTTGTGCTTTAATTATAACAAAGTATAACTATTTGTCAATGCACGTAATTAAAATATTAATATATATAAAGTATTCCCCTCAAATACCATATCACTCTCATCAAAAGCATCATGAGAAGCATCTTTCAAATAAGTTTTATACTCTTCTTTAGACATATGAGTAACATATAACTCATTATCAATAATTCCTTGTACACCACAAATAAATCCCCAATCATTATGTAAAATTTTCTGACCAAAGACACTATATTTATTATTGAAATAAAAATATATCTTATTGCTTGAATTAACCATATATTTTACTTCCGTTACTTTATTATTACTTTCACTCTCATATTTCTCTATACTAGAACGAATTAACTCTAATTTTTCCATATCATTTTCATATCTAATATGATCACGTCTAGCACTAACTAAATAATTATAAGTATTAAAAGCAAAGAACAAGGAAATAAACACCAATACTATCCCAAGTTTCCTATCTACTAACAAACTACATAAAGAAACAAAACCAATCATTGCTCCACAAGAAATAATCATTCTTGCAAAGATATAATTACTTTTACTTGGCATTGCCAAATTAGGTACAAATGCAAACATAACAATAGAAAGAACCAATAATAGAACATATAACATTTGAGTATATTTTTTTTCTATAATTAAACTAATAATAACAAATGCTGCTATTAAACATAATGCCATATTAAAATAACGTGCTCTCATCATACATTGACGAGTACCAATATCACCAAGTATATGATGAAATATTATCTTAATATTTTCTAAAATATTAACATTCCCATTTCTAACAGAATTAACATTAAATACATCAATATATAATTTCATCGATACATAAACAATAACCATTGAAAGACCATAAATAATACCTGTAATAATAATTCTTTTAAAATTAAGTTTTATAAACTCTTTTAATTTCTTATCTTTATTTTCGAATAATAACAATAAAAAATAATATGGTATAAATAAACATATACTTCCTTGATACATCATATTTGCAAGTAATAAAACTAATCCACCCCATAAGTACTTTTTATCAAAACATAATTTACTAGCTTTCATAACAGAAAAAATTGATAAAGCCATTACAAAGGATTCTTCGTAAATAAATATCTCCATAACATAAGGATTATAAATAATTAATAATGAAGATAATAAAAGAATAACTTTTTTTAAACGACTATTAGCATACTTTAAAAATGACTTATATACTTCTAAAACACTTAAACTAAGGAATATATTTGCTAACAAAATACTAATTATTGACAATAAATTATGTGGAATTCTTATCAAATCAAATAAACACCATAACCAACCTGTAACAAACCTACCTGAGGAAAAAAAGTATTGTGCATAATTCTTAAATCCCAGACTTAACTGACAATAACCATCTAAATTATATGATGGTACCAAATAATAAAAAGTAATTGATAGTCCATAAAAAAAAGCTAATAAAAAAATTCCTGTTTTTTTAAAAGAATCTTGTTTCACTACAACCACCAAAACAATTATAACACAAAAAAAGACCTACTTAGGTCTTTTTATACTTTTTAATTCTTTCCAAAATTTAGAAGAAGTAAATTTTCTCCAGAAACCAAATTGCCATAGTCTTTCTTTCAACAATTCAGTTTTTGAATTAAATAAATTAATACCATTCTTATCAACCAAATATCTTCCATAAATATCTTTTTGATAACAAAGAACAAAATACTTATATTCTTCATCAGTATCAATAAAATATTGTTTAACTAACTGAACTGCTTCACCACATTCTAAATTTTTTCCATTATCAATTTTATTTTGATTAGGTTTATTAACAATACTTTCGAATTCTTTTGACAATTGTAGAACCATATTATCTATTGTAAAAGATTTAACAATTCTTTTACGACAATTCTTTTTATAGAAAGATAATTTATCAATTACTTTATCAATAGCATTAACATAATTACATATTTCATCATTAGAATAATTATAATCATTAATGTCTTCTTCTTTTTGTAAACAAGGAACAATTACTCCGACATTTTCATCAATTAACTCTTTTTGCCCACCAACATCAGCACTAATAACGGGAACACCCATAGCCAAAGATTCATACGATGTTAACGCTAACCCTTCTTTAATAGAACAATTTAGTGTCAAATCAGATATCATATATATTTCTTCTGTTTCTTTAATAGATCCCAAAAACCTAACATATTCATTAAGCGAATTATTATTTACAAAACATTTAAAATCATCAAGCATATCTCCATCTCCAACAATCAAGAATAAGATATCATCTCTCTTACTAATTGTCTTCTTAATAATTTGTTGCATCAATTTAGGTCTCTTTTGCGAAGATATCCTACATATATAACTAATTATATATTTATCATTACCATCTAAATTATACTTTTTTAACAAGCTTTTTTTATCATATAAATCTGGATTAAATCTATCATGATCAACACCAATATATACTGTATCAACTTCACTTTTCTCTCTCTTAAAATATGATGTTAAAACATTTTCAGTAGATTTATTACATACAAAAGTCTTATCAATATAATCTGAACATTCAGAAGAAAATCTAGCAAATCCACCATTTTTATAATACCATTCTTCCATATGTACATAATCTACTATAGGAATACTTGGATATTTACTCTTTAAATATGGTATAAATGAATACCCACAAGCACTATTAGTATTAAAAATCAGATTTATCTTTTCTTTTTTCATAATATAATTAATAAATGCTAACCAATACTTTTGATCTATGAATGAAGTCAAATCATATACATTAACATTTTCTTCAAAAGACTGTCTAAGAATATTCTTATTAGGAATAGTAGTTAATAATGAAATATTAAATTTATCTTTATCAAGTCGCTTAATCAAATTTAAATTAAACAAATCAGCTCCTCCAGTAACCATCCAAGGAACAATCATCAAAATATTTACTTTTTTAGAATCATTATTAGTTGGAATAATAATTTTATCAAATGATTCTTCAACATCAATCTTATCAAATCTAGGATACTGAATAGCTTCTACCCTACCATGAATTGTTTTTGCTGTTGACTTAATTATTTCCAACGCTCTCTTTTTATTATCTCTAGATCTAGATAATTCCCCTACTTGTTTCCTACGATACCAAAGACCATAAAAACTCATATGTATTGGATAATATCCTTTAGCAATTAACTTAAGCCAAAAATTCCAATCTTCATTAACAGCTTTTTCTCTCAAACCATAGCCACCAACCGAAACAAATGCTTCTTTCCTAACAATAGTCGCCGAAACTAAATCATTAACTTTTTTCATCTTATCAGAATCAAACCATTTATTCCATAAATATTGTTGACAACCAAAACCTACACTATCTGAATAGGCCCATGCAGCATCTTTATTAGTTTCTAAAGACCAGTAAGCACATTCTAAAAAGGTTTCGCTAAACAGATCATCAGAGTCAATAAAAGCCAAATACTTAGTATCTTTAGATGCTTTAGAAGCACCATAATCTCTAGTTGCAGCTAATCCTTCAT
>Ga0247611_10009892_pt1 | contig 11331 bp, 6 predicted proteins | sample 177DNAGHGhighgp2_FD_192422 | JGI IMG/M metagenome (GOLD analysis project Ga0247611, IMG submission 192422) | Sheep rumen microbial communities from Palmerston North, Manawatu-Wanganui, New Zealand - 1770 DNA GHGhigh gp2 | ecosystem: Host-associated > Mammals > Digestive system > Stomach > Rumen ... | reverse complement strand
ACTAGATACAGTATGACTCAATGATAGATATATGTATGATTGAGCTGATTGGGTTAGAATACCTGCTTGAAACAGGTCTATGGAAGTAGATAACGCACTATCTACATCATCTATTAGACCAGTAGAAAACAGAGTTATAACAAATAAAATAAATGATATGGTAGATAATTCAGCATTATCTGCTAGCTGGAGTTGAGATACAACACACGCACCTTCTAAGGATGTTGTGTATAATGCTCTACTTAATGTAGCAACATTGATGTGAGTAAGTATTAATGATATAATTAACCCTCCACAACCATAGTAAATCATAGGTAGTACCGTTATGGAAAATAAAATCTGACAAGTTTGATACTTCAAGTGGAGAATTATACCACTCAGTAAAAAACTATCAGATTTTTATTTTTGTCTATGGTATTACCTATTGTTTTTAATAATTTAATTTTCTAAGAATATTAACGAATGGCAGTTAAAGCTAAGCAACAATATTATGCAGATGAAACGACCATCAAAAAGGAGGCTCGTGAGTTCTGAATGATAGATGAGCTAAAAGATAAACTGGATTCTATAGAGTATTGAGCTCAAGTTAATATTATAGAGGAAGTACAAGAGAACTGAGTACCTTTAGAGATTATTGATAAATCTGTAAATGTATTAGTCCCTGAGGTTATAGATAATCTATACACCATTGACCCAAATAATTCATTGTCTGCTAAGCAATGAAAAATCCTTTATGATATGATTAAGAACTTACTCGCTAGATGAAGGTTCTTATCTACCTGGAATACTGCAACCTGACTACCTGTAACAAATCCTGAAGAAAGTCCTTATGAATATAAGGCTTGAGATTATTACATAGTAGGAATTGTAGCTGCTGAAGGATGAACAAACTTCAGACCAGAGCCAGGTGAATATGTTATTAATGTGGCTAGTGATGAACAAGAAACATCAGAAGTCCACGTGTCAGATATCTATGTGTATGATGGAGAAAAATGGATTTTACTTATCAACTCTACAAGAGAAATAGCTATTGATGATTATGTAGACCATACTTATCAGTCAACTAATCCAGTAGAAAACCAAGCAATAGCAAGAGAAATTGATACAAAACAGAATAAATTCTACACAGTATCTACAACATCACCTTCTAATCCTGTTGAATGAGATGAGTGGTATGATGCTACAAATGATAAAGTATTCTATTGGGATTGAACTCAATGGAAAGAAATGTGAGGATGAAGTACATATACGGCTTGATTACATATTAGCATTGACCCTAATGATAATAATAAAATATCTGTAGTAGAATGGAGTGCTACATCTTCAGCTTTATGATTAGTTAAGCTAGGTAGTGATACAAGGCAAACTGTAACCCCTAATAATGTATCAAGTACAACTGGTAGAACTTATAGAATACAAACAAATAATAGCTGACAATTGTTAGTAAATGTCCCTTGGACAGATAATGATACTACATATACAGCTTGAGATTGAATATCAATTGATGCATCTAATAATAATAGAATTAGTTGTACTGTTAAACCTGTAACTGTATGACCTACAGCTCCAGCTACACCAGGTACTTGAGACCTATGGTATGACACAACTAAGAACACTATGTTCTTATATAAGAATAATGCTTGGACAATTATTGGTCCAGAAATCTATCCTATTACAAAAGCTGATTATGAAGCATTAACACCTGCAGAACAATGAGATGGTAGATTCTTCTTAATTACAGATAATGATTGAACGATATATGTTGATTGGGAAAATGTTGAGAATAGACCTATGTATATTTGAACAACAGCACCCACACAACCTTGTGAATGATATCTATGGTATGATACAACTAATGATGTATTAAAGGTATATGATTGAACACAATGGAATGAAATATGAGGCTGAACAACTTATACAGCTTGAAATTGAATAAGCATTTCTAATAATGAAATATCAGTAGATACAACAGTTGTAGCAACAAAGGCAGACTTAAATAGCAAACAAGATGTTTTCCATACAACTTCTAGTACGCAACCCTCTAATCCTAATGAATGAGATGAATGGTATGACAGCACTAATGATGTATTAAAAGTTTATGATGGTTCTAATTGGATTGTAACAGGTAAAACATATACAGCTTGAGATTGAATTGATATAGATGCTAATAATGAAATATCTGTTGATGTTACAGACATTATTGGTACTTGACTATCTGAGGATGCTAACAATAACATTATTGTAGATACTACTGTTGTCGCTACACAAACTGATTTAAGTTGAAAACAAGATAAAGCTACATCTTGAAGTTGAGCACCTAGTACAACACCTACATATGTTTGACAGGTATATATTGATACAACAAATGATAATATGTATGTTGCTACAGGTACATCTAGTTCTAGTGACTGGACAGCTGTAGATACAAACACAACATATACAGCTTGAGATTGAATAGACATCTCTAATGATGAAATATCTATAGATACAACAGTTGTAGCAACAAAGACAGATTTGAGCTCTAAGCAAGATACAATTAGTGATTTAGCTACAATTAGAAGTTGAGCTAGTGCTTGAGCAACAGCAATACAACCTAATGATAATGTATCAGAATTAACAAATGATGCTTGATATATTACAAGTTCTGCATTAGATGATTATTCAACTACTACAGAAATGAACAATGCTATATCTACTGCAACATCTTGATTAGCTACTGAAAGTTATGTAGATACTGCATTAGCATCAAAACAGGATACATTAACAGCTTGAGATTGAATCGATATAGATGCTAATAATGAGATATCTGTAGATGTAACAGATATAATTGGTACTTGATTATCTGAAGATGCTAATAATAACCTTATTGTCGATTCGACAGTAGTAGCATTAAAATCAGACTTAACAAATTATTATACTAAAACAGAGACATATACTAAAACAGAAGTTGACAACTTAATTTCAAGTTTCTGAAACTTTGAAGTTGTAGCTTCACTTCCTTCCGTATCAACAGCAAGTGAAAAGACAATCTATTTATTAGGACCTATCTGAACAGGTGCTGATAAATATGAAGAATGGATTGTAACAAATGAAACTTGACATTTTGAAAGTGCAAGTACGATAACACACGAATCTATAGAAGATACTTTTGATTGAACACATTTTCATATTTGGAATGAATGATACGCAGTAACAAACAAATATATTTGAATAACCAACTTCCAGATTACTAATTGATATGCATATGTAACTGATTATGGTGGTAGTTGTGAATGTTGTGAAATTACTAATAATACTCAAATGCCATTTATTTGAAATTGAGCATTTTGTGATTCGACTGAATGATATGAATATCCAGATATACTTTGGGGTGATGAATCTTCTTGAGATGTGAGTTTTGATTTATATTATTCAGACTCTCCACTAACTTGGAATCCTGGATGAAAAGTATGGACTAAGATATGAGAGACTTCTGTTGATTTATCTAATTATGTAACAAGTACACAATTAGCTACAACATTACAAGATTATGCTACAACAACACAATTAGCTACTAAACAAGATACATTAGTAAGTGGAACAAATATTAAGACAATTAATAATGAAAGCTTACTATGAAGTGGTAATATAACAATTTCCGCTCCTACATACACTGCTTGAACTAATATAGATATAACTAATGATGTTATCTCTGCAGATACACAATTTGTATTAGTTGATACATTACCTAGTGTATCTACAGCAGATGAAAATAAAATATATATATTATGACCTATATGAACTGGTGCTGATAAATACGAAGAATGGATTGTAGCAGAACAACCAGCACAATGACATTGGGAAAGTGCTAGTACTATAGACCACGATTCTGTAACAGTTAGTGATAGTGGTGCTGTTTGGAATTGAAGCTTTACAATACAAGATAAATATATTTGAATAGATAATGTCGAAGGTAATAGCCAGCTTTCACTATCAGAACAATGAAGTTCAGATTGATACTATTATATAACTGGGGCTTCAATGCCAATAGTAAGTAGCTGGTGAGCTTATGAAGTCCCTGTTGTTGTATGTAATGCTTATCTTTGAGCTTCAAGTTTTGATATTTATTATTCTGATAGCGAATTAACTTGGGCTACAACAGAAAAAGCTTGGACAAAGATATGAGAAACTTCTGTGGATTTAACAAATTATGCACAAAAGTCTGAAGTATTAACAAAGACAAATACTACATCATTTACACCTTCAGGAGATTATAATCCTGCCACAAAGAAATATGTAGATGATAATAAAGGTAAAAATGATATTGTAATTAGTGTTGAGACTGCACCATCAGATGATTCTGTTATATGGTATGACATTAATCCTAGTTCTGATAGTTATTATCGTCACTTCAAATATTATGATTGATATAATTGGACAGAAATTGAAAGAATACATTATGATTCATCTGCTCCATCCTCTTTTGAGTTTTGAGATTTATGGTATGATACAACAAATGGCGTATTAAAATATTATGATACTAATAATTCTACTTGGAAATCTGTATGATGAATAATAGATTCTGTTTGAACTTGACTTAGTCTTTCAAATGGTGCACTATCTGTTGATACAACTGTAGTTGCCACACAAACAGATTTATCTTGAAAACAAGATAAAGCCACTTCTGGTAGTACAGCACCTTCAACAACACCTAGCTATATTTGACAGCAATATGTAGATACAACTAATGATAAGATGTATGTTGCTACAGGTACTACATCTTCTAGTGATTGGACAGAAGTTGGTGCTTGAAGTTGAGATATGTTATATAGTGATTTCTGATGGGATACATTAACTTGAGCTAGTGTAACATTATCATTAAGAAGTGAGATAACACCTAGTGCTAACTTTACAGTAAATAAACCTAATGATTTAAAAGATTGACAATTCTATGTATTAAGAGTTGACAATGGTGCTACTGCTTATACTATGACATTAGGTACTTGAGTAACTAATCCTTATAGTGAAGACTTAACATTAGTTGCTAATAATATTCAACAATTTATGTTCTTAGCTAAAGATTGAGAACTTGAGTTACAACCTTCTACTGAAATAGATATTTCTGGTAAACAGGATAAAGCTACTAGCTGAAGTACAGCACCTAGCACAACTCCTTCTTACATATGACAACAATATGTAGATACAACTAACAATATATTGTATGTAGCAACAGGAACTACTTCTAGTAGCGATTGGACAGAGGTTTGAGCTTGAGAAACATATACAGAATGAAATTGAATAGATATAACTAATAATGTAATATCTGCAGATATAGCTGCTTGAACTTGAATTAATATTTCTAACCAAACTTGTACAACTGAATCTGATAGAAAGTGACCTTGTCTAAGTTGATTCCACGTACCATCACATCAAGAACTCTCTGGTGTCTCAACATTATATTATAATATGTTCCAATGATGAATAATAAGTTCTCCTAATATAATATGAGATTTAAAGGCTCCAAATATTGGTACTCGTGCAGGTGATGCCCCATCTCCAATGATACATAATGGAGGTGATGCTTATTGGTGGACAAGTGAGCCAGATAGTACAAATGCTGAATACTGATTATTAGGAAGAGATGCAGCACAAATTAGACTTGAAAATCGTTTTAGGGCTGAATGAATGCAAATTCGTCCATTTATGAATACTACAGTAGAACCTACATCTAGTTGGACTGCAATCCAAGGAACATTATGAAGTGTTTGAATATTCTGGAATCAAACAGATTGACTAATAAGTATATGACAATGGAGTAGCAACGTATGGAGTTGATTTACAATGGCTGATAAAAACTTATGAGCTACTACTGTATGGAATTATGGTGATACTGCAACAGAGACAAATTCTTGAAAATTCTATCAATGGTGAAATAACTATTGATTTGTTGGAGTTAGCGACACATCGTGAGAAACTATTACAACAACTACAACACAAGTAGATGCTAGCTCATATTGACCTTGAAACTACTATAGCCATAATGAATTTTATGTAGGTATGTATTGAGATTATGATTGGTCTTCCGTCCAAAATGATGACTTATGGTGAGATACATCTAATAATACACATCAAGAATGTACTACAACTACTACATTAACTATATCATCTTCTATAGATATTTCTGGTAAACAAGATAAAGCAACTTCTTGAAGTACGGCTCCAGCTACAACACCTAGTTATGTATGACAACAATATGTAGATACAACTAATGATAAATTATATGTAGCAACTTGAACATCTAGTTCTAGTGATTGGAGTGAGGTATGAAGTGGAAGTTGAGATATGGCTTATTCTGACTTTAATTGGGCTACTAAGACTTGAGCAACAATTACTCTAGACTTAAATAGTGTAATTACTCCATCTGCTAACTTTACTGTTAATGCTCCTGCTACTATTAAAGATTGACAAGTATATGTCCTTAGAGTAACTAACTGAGCAACAGCTTATACAATGGCTCTAGGTACTTGAATCACAAATCCATATAGTGTAAGTACAACATTAACTGCTAACTATATAGACCAGTTTGTATTCTTAGCTGTAGGTGGAAGTCTAGAATTATTACCAGCTTCTGATGCAGACTTGTCTGGTAAACAGGATAAAGCAACTACTTGAACAGCTACTCCTTCTAGTATACCTACATATGTATGACAATCATATGTAAACACAAGTACAACTACTCCATTTGTTGCTACTTGAACATCTGCTAGTACAGATTGGCAATGAATTCCAATTTTATCTAAGCAAACTTGAGCATTATCTAATGTAAAGATTTGGGTATGAACACAGTCTGCATATGAAGCTTTATCAACTAAGGATGCTAATACATTGTATTTTACAACTTCTTCAAGTTAATAATTTTATCCCAGGTCTTTAATTGGGCTTGGGATAAAAGTTTTTTATAATAATAAGATATTTTAAATGTCTTATATAAGAAAAATATTTCCTATGACGTGGAAGAGGGCTAAGCCTATTCCACCAGCAGAATACACAATATCATTTGATACTTCTAGTCAATACATTACAAATACTGTAACTCCATTTGATGTTGTAGAGAATTCAACTGCTGAATATAATTCTTTATCACCTAATAGAATCACAGTAGACGATTGAACTACTATAAATGTTGATATGGTATTAGCTGATGAATGGACAAGTATTACTTGATGGTGATATGATATGTGATGAACTACTGGTACTATGGTAAGTTGAACTCCTATAACTATTACTGATGATACAGAGTTTATTCCAACTGTAACACATACAGTAATCCATAGAGATACACAATGACCTTGTCCTAATGGTTTCCATATTGGTACAAAAAAAGAATGGCAAGCATTAATAGATGCATTAACAACATTATGAGCTTATGATGTGAATAACATTAAGACATATTTAAAAATCCCTGATGCATATTATCTTGCTAGAAGTAATGGTGCTAAAGAAACTAGATATTGAAAGGTTAGAATATGGACATCTACTATGACTGCTAATAATGTTGCTTGGGTCTGGTGAATAGATGAGAACAATAAGATTATATTCCAAGAGGACAAACCAGGTAATGCTTTCTCTATTAGACCATTCAAAGACAATTCAGTATCTGTATCTCCTAGTGATATTGGCGTGGATTGGACTATATTATACACAGATTCTTGAACAGGATGGTGAATATTCTGGAATGCTACAAGATGATTGATAAGCTTAACTGCGAACTGAACAGATTGGTATACTATAAGTGATAAGAACTTATGAGCAACTAATGTATTAGACAATTGATTATTCTATCAATTTTGAAATAATACTTGATATACTTATAATGCTTCACCTTATGTAACAAGCAAACCTACAATATCTACAGACTACTGACCAGGTAACTATTATACTTGAGATTTTGTTAGAGTATCTAGTGGAAATGGATGGTTCAACTGAACTAATAACAATATATGGTGATGAGTAACAAATGGTACTTGGACAGACCCAGTGTAATTTAGATATAACAACACAAAAATGAATGTATATTTATGAACAACAGAGTTAGATAATGTTGCTTTACAATCAACTTGATTAGATGCAATACATTTGGGGACAGAGGAAATATGGAGTAGTAAAGAAGAACTATTGTTAGCAAGAAACCCAATTCAATGATATGAGATGGTTTGGGATTGAGTTAACTCAATATGATTTAAGTTCCAAAATGTATATACTTACGACTCTTCTTACAATCCACATTATTATAGCTGAGAGATATGGATAGCTGATACAGATTATCCTATGCCACCATATAAATATTTATCTCCACAGCCACCAGAATTAGCAACTACAGATGAGATTAAAAATGCTATGATGAATAACTGATGAAATTATTTATTTATACCTTGAAGTACAATAGCACAAAATGTTTATGATGGGAATACTTGGAAGTGAAGTGTAGATTTGTCAGCATATAATTGAGCACCAAATCAAGATTGGATAGATACCCGTTTCGTAAATACACTCGAATGGCAAATAATATGCACAATGTTCCAACATAGTAATCAATGGGAGGCTTCTGATTGAACACCTATTACTCAAATCACTTGAGTACAGATACCTTGAACATATGTATATAATAATCCTTATTGTCTTGCTCGTTGGGATGCTAATACACGAAGCACTAGCTTATCACGTGATAACTTTTATTATATACCTTGAGATTATTATAACAATATAAGTGGCTCTAGTTTTAGAACAGCAGTCTTAGGTAGCTCACAATGATATCTACCTTTTTGGGGTGCTGCACAACTTAATAGAACAGGTATGAATGTAGATGTAAATCTTTGAAAGATGAGAGTGCTTAATACAAAAAAGACAAATTATTCTGAAGATACGTCCACATCATAAATAAAGTGTGTCTTATTTTATTTTTGGAGATGGTAGTACCTGCCGTTTCCTATAATTTTTTATAGCAATATGAACAGACCATATAAAGAATTTAAAGATAAATGGTTGTGAAAGAAAATTGATTATGATTGAGCATACTGATATCAATGTGTAGATTTGATTAAGCTCTATGCAGATAAATGCTTAGGTATGTGAAAGATATGAGCCATTGGTAATGCTAAGGATGTTCCAGATTGAAAGTTTTGAAAGAAGTTCACTAAGATTAAGTGAACAAATAATCTTATGCAATGAGATATTATTGTTAAGACAGATAGTAAATATTGACACATAGCTATTGTTGATAGAATACTTTGAGATAAAGTATATGTATTAGAGCAGAATGGTAGTGGAAAGAATTCAGGTAATGGTATTTGAGACAATGCCATTAGAGTCCATTGATATAAAAAATCATTCTATCAAGTGGTGCTAAGAAACACTATAATAATTGATAACTATGAGAAAGAAGTTGAATATGTAGATGTTATGATTAAAGAGAGGGAACAGCTACTTAAAGATACTAAAGAATATAAAGAATCTTTAACTTATAAAAAATAGAATGTTTGAACTAACAACAGATTTACCTATAGTGGTGAGTGTAGGTACTCTTATTACTGTTCTATGAGCAGTGATAAATTATACATCTAAAATGGCTTCATACAAAAAGGAGATGGAAATGAAATGCCACGAAATAGATGATAGACTCACTAAACTTGAAGAATTAGATTTAGATTCAAGGTTGAGAGAAATGGCTATTGACCTTAAACGAATTCGTGAACAGATGAGAATTAATAAATAATTTTATTTTTACATAATAATATGTGAAGATTAGACACTGCTTGATTTTGGAAGTATTTAGTGTTTCATTGACATAGTAAAACTAGAATAGTAACGTGATGAAGTGATACGGGTCCTATAGATAACCCAGACACGCCAGTTGTTCCTTGTAGCTTATGTCCTGATTGATATACTTGTGATAACTGAGTGTGTAAATGGAGTGACCCTACAACTCCTCCTCCAGAAGGTAAGCCTACTGAAATTAATCCACAGATTATAGACCCAGATAATCCTACTGTACAGACACAATGTATTAATTATCAAAGTAAATGAAGCTGAATTAAAATTGCTCCTAGTTGAGTAATATCTTGATACAACGAAAACTCTTGATGACAATGGACATTCAGATGTTATAACAAAGTTGTATTCTATTGAAGATTAAATGAATCTAATCCATCGCATCAACAGGATTATCTAGTAAATAGTATTAGATGGTGAGCAGGTAATCATATAAGAAGTTTTACAGTACCTACTTGAAGTGTGGATGAACAATCTATCTTTAAATTTACTGTTTCTGCTAATTGAGATTATACAATAGAAATTAAGAGAAAGGCTTCTTGAGATATGTACTATGATTGGATGGTATATCAAGCTTGAACATTATCTGGTGCTGATTGAGAGTTGCTACATATTTGAGTAGATGCATTAGCTGAAGTATGGTGATATGAATGATATGACCCAGATGAAATTGTTTCATTATATCATTCAGCTAAATGAGATATTGTACATAACATATCTAGATGGGAGATTACTCTTACAAAAGATAATTGAGATTCTATAACTATTATGGATAGGAACTTATGAGCTACCAAATACTATAATGAAAGTTGAGCAACAGCTTCTGAATGGTATTGAAACTTCTATCAATGGTGAAATAATTATTGATTCCCAGAGAGTTGATGAGTATCTACAAGCTGAACTCAAGTAGATACTACTTGATACAGTTGTTCTAACCCATATTCAAGTAATATATTCATTACTTCTACTTTAGCCCCAGATGATTCAGCAGTTCATCAAGATTGGTCTTCTAGTGCTAACAATTCTTTATGGAGTAATTGATGTATATGACCTTGTCCAGTATGATGGCATATACCTAATTTTACTGAAGCAAAGAAATTGCTAGATTATTGGTCTTATATCACTTGAATAGAGAGAGATAATAAGAATACATTTAATACTACAAAGCTTAGACAATTCTGTAATAATTTATTAATGCCTATAAATGGACGTCGTCGTTTCAATTGATGATATGTTGCAGATAGAACTGGTAGTAATCCTTATTGACTTTTATGGACTACTTGATATACAAGCTGGAATTTGTGAAGTGATAGTTGATTGGCTATATCTTTCAATTCCTATTGAGCATATGTTTGGGATATTGAATCTTGGGCTGAGCGTAGTATACCATTTGGTAAAATAAATTGAATTGCTATTCGTCCTTTTAAAAATGTAACATAATAATTATGACAGAGAAAATAGTTTCGCAAGAGAACTTATTGTGATTTTACAAATGATTAAAGTTGTGACACGATAATAGATATA